>PVMK01131554.1_pt1 | contig 58761 bp, 50 predicted proteins | sample 1853481 | NCBI WGS metagenome assembly PVMK01 (sample SAMN08533507, study PRJNA380276) | Marine sediment metagenome, whole genome shotgun sequencing project.
TCCAGGGTCACACCCGACGTAAAAAGAACATTCACCGCTGCGATCCCGCTTATGAATTCCACCAGAGGATACCGAAAAGATATCGGCGTATTACAATATCGGCATCGGCCTTTAAGCCAGAGATAACTTAAAACAGGGATATTGTCATAAAATGGGATATGGCTGTTACAGTCTGGACAAATTGAACGGGGAGGATCCACAATCGATTTTGAGACCGGCAGTCTGTATATACAGACATTTAAAAAACTTCCAATGCACATGCCCAAAATGAAAATTATGCTTACGATCCATAAGTCGAACATGTTTTATAATGCACCCTCTTGAATTTATTATTGGATAATAGTAAGTATGTCGTCGATGGAAATGTCAGACCGGCTGAATGCTCTTGTCTATATACGTAGATGTCCCTTGTGTCAAAACAACTTTTTCCCCAGCTTTTGAGCTTTTTGAAAATATTTTCGTTTCAAGTCGTGTTGAATTTTCCTGTTGGACGACCAAATTCGAAAAGAGCTTAAAACAACCTGGAATCGTACTTTTAAATGTTATAGGAATCATCATGCGGAGAAAAGACAAGGAAATAACAGATAGCGTCGAAATCGAATCCATCATCCAAAGGTCTGTGGTCTGCAGGCTGGGGATGGTTGATGAGAACCGGCCATATATTGTACCCTTATGTTTTGGATACAAAGACCATACACTCTATTTCCATTCAGCAAATAAAGGCAGAAAGATCGATATTCTTAAAAAGAACAATACGGTCTGTTTTGAATTCGATATTGACTCCGAACCCGTAAAAGCGGATAACCCATGTGAGTGGGGGATGAACTACAAAAGTGTCATCGGTTATGGAAAAGCATACTTTGTCGACGATTTTGAGGCAAAGTGTGCTGCCCTGGATATTATCATGCAGCAATATTCAGATGGAACATTCAACTATCCGGAAACCAAAATAAAAAATATCCTTGTCATCCGGGTTGAAATTGAACAGATGGCCGGTAAGCAGTCCGGAAAGATTGCCTGATGCTGAAAAATGAGGAATGGGAGGTTTTGAAACGGTTTAAAGACAATTTATCTAAAAAGAAACGAAAGGGGAAGGTGTTATGAGCATCAATGTGGTGGAGAGGATAGATGATCGTGTCAAGGTAAGGCACGTGCTTGCCAGTGTTTTTGACAAAAACGGTCTGGAAGAATTTATACCGGAGCTGCTCAGGATAAATCCGGAGATTAAATTTTTCTCAACAGGCGGGACTTACGGGAAGATAAAAGAGATTATTGGGGATGCGGCCGAATCCTGTCTGACCCAGGTGTCTGATTACACGGGTCAGCCGGAAACCCAGGGCGGTCTGGTAAAGACGCTCGATTTTAAAATATATCTCGGACTGTTAACTGAAACCTACAATGACGCCCATAATGAAGATATCAAGCGAACAGGTTCCATTCCTATCGATATGGTTGTGGGCAACCTGTATCCGTTCGAGGATACGATTTCAAAACCGGATGTAACGGTTGAAGCGGCCCGAGGCAATATCGATATCGGAGGGCCATGTATGATAAGAGCTTCCGCCAAGAACTATTTGAGGGTTGCATCGGTGGTCGACCCTTCAGACTACGAAGCCATTATATCTGAAATGAAAGCAAATGACGGTTTCATATCCCTCAAACTCCGTTACCGTCTGTCACAAAAGGCGTTTGCATACACGGCGGCTTATGACCGAACCATTGCAGACTTTTTGGGCTCCAGAACATTTGAGGATGTGAAGGAATGTTATAAGGATTAAAAAAACAGGCATGATCTATCTAAATTAAAGGAGAAAGCAATGGCTGAAGATTTAAAGAAAATGTATCGAACAATAATGGATGACCATTTTCCTCCAAAGATGGAGATCAGTTTTGTGGACCAGGATAAAAGACAGACGCTTTTTTATGAAAAAGTATCATGGACCATCGATAACATCCAAAAAGGGTTGAGATATGGCGAAAATCCGGGCCAGGAAGCGGCGCTTTTCAAACTGGTAAACGGAAATCTGGTCCTTGGGGAAACCGAATCTATTCAGCCGGGCCAGTATCTGGCTTCAGATATCGAGCTGCTACAGTCTGGAAAGCACCCTGGAAAAACCAACCTGACCGATGCCGACAACTCATTAAATATTTTGAGATATTTTCCAGACAAACCCACTGTCGTCATCGTGAAGCACAACAATCCCTGTGGCGTTGCCAGATCTGATACCTTAGTAGACGCGTATCAAAAGGCGAACATGGCAGACAGAATTGCGGCATTTGGAGGGTGTATCGCAGTCAACCGGGCTGTTGACCGGGCAACGGCTGAGGCCATTATCCAACAATATGCCGAAGTGGTGGTTGCGCCTGATTTTGAAGAAGGTGTAATGGGAGTTTTTTCAAAGAAGAAAAACCTCAGGGTGATCAGTATCGGCAATATCGAACGGCTGCAGGCTTTTGTGGGTCAACGATGTGTGGAGTTTAAAAGCCTGATTGACGGTGGAATTATCGCCCAGTGGTCTTTTGTTCCCGAAGCCCGCACCCGGGCGGATCTAAAACTTGCAGAATGCGAGTATAAGGGCAAGCACTTCCGGATCCAGCGGGAACCCACCGATGAGGAATACAACGACATGCTCTTTGGGTGGCTTGTGGAATCCGGGATTACATCCAATTCAGTTATTTATGTTAAAGATCAAGTCACCGTCGGCATTGGCACAGGTGAGCAGGACCGGGTCGGTGTTGCAGAGATTGCCAGAGACAAAGCCTATCGGAAGCTGGCGGATCGTTACTGCTTCGAAATGTCTGGCATGCCTTATAACGATCTGCAAGACGACGATAAAAAAGCGGAGATTGATGATAAGGTGGCTGCTGAAAAAGGCGGGCTAATCGGCGCGGCCATGGTCAGCGATGCCTTTTTCCCTTTCAGAGACGGTGTCGATGTCGGATTGAAAGAAGGGATTACATCGGTAATCCATGCCGGGGGATCGGAAAACGATTACCAGTCCATCGAAGCCTGCAATGAGGTCGGCGCGACAATGGTCTATACCGGACAGAGGAGTTTCAAACATTAGCCCTGATTCGTCCATTTGCTGTGTTATCAGGGATTCGCGGTAGGCATACTACAGCTTCATCCCCGATGCCTGGCAAATGAACGAATCAAGCTCTTGAAAAAACCGGGTTCACCCGTATTTCTCATGAAGAATTTTAACAGCCCCGCCAACTCCTGTTGGCGGGGCTTCTTTTTGGTGCGCCCGGACCGACCAACGAAAAAGACAGCGCTTTTGTCGGCGCTGTCTTTGGTTGGGTCGATAACACATAATTTTAGCAATGGCCTTATTCCTTACAATCTATTTTAAAACTTTTGGAAATACATCTAGAGTATAATTTATATCATCGGAAGTAACATGATAATGGGTGACGGCTCTTAAGCTATCCGGACCGGTGGGAAGCACCCGGATGCCCTGGTCGCCGAGTTTTTCTGATAGGATCCGCGACGTAATCCCTTTGCGCGTTGCTTGGAAATAAACGATATTGGTCTTCACATCATCGGGATCAATTGACAGACCTTTGATATCGGCCAAGCCTTCTGCCAATTTCCGGGCGTTTTCATGATCATCTTCCAAACGATCCACCATTTCCGTCAAAGAGACGATACCAGCGGCTGCCAGTATTCCCGACTGGCGCATGCCGCCTCCCAACACCTTGCGAACCCGTCGAGCTTTTGAAATAAACGCCCGGCTCCCGGAAACTACCGAACCCACCGGCGCAGCCAGCCCTTTGCTCATACAAATATTGACCGAATCTGCTTCGGCAACCAGTTCCCGTGCTTCAACACCCAAAGCGACTGCGGCATTAAAAAGCCGGGCGCCGTCAACATGTACTTTCAGGCCGTAACGGCGGGCCAACCTTCCCACGGAATGCATGTAAGCAGCATCCAGGGGACTTCCATTACATCGGTTATGGGTGTTTTCAAGAACGATCAGCCGTGTTGTCGGAAAGTGAATGTCGTCCGATCGAATAGCCGCTTCTATTTGGTTGAGCGCTATCTTGCCGTCAGGTTGGTTGGCTACAGTGCGTGGATGTATGCCGCCCAAAGCAGATGAACCTCCCTGCTCATAGAAAAAAATATGGGATTGATCGCCAAGAATTACTTCGTCACCCCGCCCACAGTGCGTCATCTGGCTCACCATGTTTGCCATGGTTCCACTGGGCACAAACAGTGCAGATTCTTTCCCCAGCCTTTTTGCAACCATTTCTTCTAATAGATTCACCGTCGGGTCTTCACCGAACACATCGTCTCCGACGCTCGCCTCCGACATAGCCTGTCGCATGAGAGGGGTCGGCTGAGTGAGTGTATCCGATCGCAGATCTACAATACGCATTTGTATCTCCTTAAATATATATGAAAATAATAACCTGAAACATATTTAAAGAAGATTTTCAAGGCATATTCTTGAGCATCTTTTAAGGTCAAAGTTAAAAAAACCAGCGTCTGGTTATTTTTTAACCTTTAGGGGTCGTTGAACCACAAAAAAATCCTGCGGCACGATAGTGCACGCAGGATTTTAGGGTAAACTGCTCTTAACTGTTATTTTTTTTCGTCGTCTTTGACCTCTTCGAAATCGGCATCGACCACGTCTTCGTCAGGTGCAGATGCTCCAGGCTGCTCCTGACCTGCGGCTTCAGCGCCGGCCTGCTCCTGGGCGTCTGCCTGGGAAGCCTGCTGGTACATGGCCTCAGCCAGTTTGTGAGACGCCTGTGTCAACTCCTCGCTCAACCGTTTGATCTCTTCGGCGTCCTCTCCTTCCATCGCCTTTTTAAGTGGTTCGATGGTTGTTTCAACCTTGCTCTTGGTTTCAGCATCAATCTTGTCGCCCAGATCTTTGATCGATTTTTCCGTAGAATAGATCAATGCATCAGCTGAGTTGCGGGCTTCGACCAGCTCTCTTTTCTTTTTGTCATCTTCAGCATGAAGTTCGGCGTCTTTTATGAGTTTGTCGATTTCCTCTTCAGACAATCCGCTGGAGGCCGTTATCTGAATCGACTGTTCTTTTCCAGTGGCCGTATCTTTTGCAGAAACATTTACGATGCCATTGGCATCTATGTCGAAAGCGACCTCAATTTGCGGCACGCCTCTGGGTGCCGGCGGTATTCCCACAAGTTCAAAGCGCCCGAGGGTTTTGTTACCGGGGGCCATTTCCCGTTCGCCTTGGAGCACATGGATGGAAACGGCAGGCTGGCTGTCTGCCGCCGTTGAAAAAATCTGGCTCTTTTTAGTCGGAATGGTTGTATTCTTTTCGATAAGCCGTGTCATGACCCCGCCCAGAGTTTCGATACCCAGGGAAAGGGGGGTTACGTCGAGAAGGAGAACATCTTTGACATCTCCCTTTCAGGACACCGCCCTGGATGGCAGCTCCGACGGCGACGACCTCATCGGGGTTAACACCTTTGTGGGGTTCTTTGCCGAAAATCTTTTTGACGCGTTCCTGAACCGCCGGCATGCGTGTCATGCCGCCGACAAGAATAACCTCATCAATCTCGTTGGGTGTCAGGCCTGCATCCTTGAGCGCAATTCGGCAAGGTTTTTCAAGGTTGTCAAGAAGATCGCTGATAAGTCCTTCAAGTTTGGCTCGTGTAATTTTTATATTAAGATGCTTGGGACCGCTGGCATCGGCTGTTATGAATGGAAGATTAACATCCGTTTCCATGGATGTGGAGAGTTCCATCTTTGCCTTTTCGGCAGCTTCTTTGAGCCGCTGCAATGCCATCTTGTCGTTTCTGATGTCGATCCCCTGGTCTTTTTTAAATTCACTTGCAAGGTAATCGATAAGCCGAAGATCGAAATCTTCACCGCCAAGATGGGTATCGCCGTTAGTGGCCTTGACCTCAAAAACCCCTTCGCCGATTTCAAGAATAGATACGTCGAAGGTCCCGCCGCCCAGGTCAAAGACGGTGATTTTTTCTTCTTTTTTCTTGTCGAGACCATATGCTAAAGACGCGGCTGTGGGTTCATTGATAATCCTGAGTACATTGAGGCCGGCAATCTTTCCGGCGTCTTTCGTCGCTTGTCGCTGGCTGTCATTGAAATAGGCAGGCACTGTTACAACCGCATCAGTTACTTTCTCGCCGAGATATTCTTCGGCGGTATGTTTAATGTTTGCCAAAATGTACGATGATATTTCCGCCGGGCTGTTCGGCTTTCCTCTGAGGCTTATACGGACGTCACCATTTTCAGCCTGTTCAACTTTGTAAGGCAGTATTTTTTTATCAGCCTGCACTTCTTTTGAAGCATACTTGCGGCCGACAAGCCGTTTTACCGCAAAGACCGTGTTCTCCGGATTGGTAATGGCCTGCCGTTTTGCGATTTGACCGACCAATCTTTCCCCGCTGTCTGAAACGGCGACGATGGAAGGGGTGGTGCGCCCTCCTTCGGGGTTTGTGATGACCTTTGCTTCGCCACCTTCCATGACCGCCACGCAGGAATTTGTGGTGCCCAAATCAATTCCAATGACTTTACTCATTTGTTTTCCTCCTAGCTTTTATCGATAGTCTTTTTTCTATATTTCTTTTTTTCTTCTTGATCTGTGTCATTCTGGTTTTCAGGCGTTGTTTTTGTTTTGGATACAACAACCATGGCAGGCCTTAGGAGCCTGTCATGCATCATATACCCTTTTTGCAACTCCTTAACTACAGAGTTTTCGGGATGTGCTTCGGTTTCTTCTTGCATGACCGCCTGATGTAAACTCGGATCAAAGGTCTTTCCCAGGGATCCCAAAAGGTTTTACGCCTAATTGCTCAAAGACTTTGAGTATTTCCCTTGAGGGTCATATTGACACCTTCCAACATCGAGCTTTCGGCAAGTTTATCATTGCTTGAGGATTCGATGGCGCGATCTAAGTTGTCGACCACCGGGAGCATCGCCTTTACAAAGCTTTCATTGGCGAACTTTCTGAAATCATTCATTTCGCGTGCAGCACGCTTTTTGTAATTTTCAAACTCGGCGGACGCCCTCAATAAACGATCATAATTCTCTTTGACCTCCTGTTCCATGGATTCAAGTTTTTCTTCCATCTCTTTGATAGGGTCAACGGTCTCTGTTTTATCTTCTTTGTTCGGATCATTCTTTTGTTCAATTTTATTTTCAATAACGGTCTCTTCAGCCTTTGTATGAACTTTGATTTTCTTGCTTTTTGCCATCAGCCGTTGTTTTCTCCTAATTTTTTGAATATTTCGCCAGCCGGATTTTAAAAAATGCGGACTAAAATCAAAACATTGCTAAAAAAATAAGACTATCTATAATATTGTCAAGCCGGAAATGGGAATTTTAGGTTATGGGAATTTAGAGTGCCCAAGAACAGCACAAAAAATGAGAAGGATAAAAATTTGGTTGTGCACCCTCTATCGAATCTTTGCTGAAAAATAATAAGCCAAAAAATTGACCGGGATCGATCCACGACACAGACTGCATTACTTATCGCTGCTTCCTTCCGGACCTGACGAGGTTCGTAACCGTCTGTTGCGCGGCGGCCGGTCAGGATGACTTATAGGCTCCCAGGTTCAAACCCTTTAGAGGGAATTCAGCCCCGCATGAAGCGGATTTCGGGAATAGGGCACCGCTAACTCCCCACCTAGCACAACCATGACTATGAATATAATCGATAATAAAAAAATTTCAAGTTATAAAATCGCGTCGCGTTTTTATAACCATGTGGCTTCGCCGCTCTAAGAATTGAATTCTTAATGATTCCAATACCCCATCATACCCAAATTGGCATCACCTAGCATGCGAGATATCGGGTGCTTAAGCACAAGTTCCTGTCGGTTGGAAAGAGATATGCGCCGTCGTGGAGCGTCTGTCTCAATCGGGATTCAAATGCCTATGCCCTGCCGGTGTTTTTTATTGACAGGGAAGAATCAGCGTATCATAATTAAAGCTCTTGAAATCTATACAATTTTTTCAAAACCCAAGTAATTAATAGTCACAGGATCATGCCGGTATTGGACAAAATTTTGAATAAGAAATTATTACGAATTGTCGAGGAGACCGTTACCGTCCACGGAATGCTGAAAGAAAAAGATTCCGTTGTCATTGGTGTATCCGGCGGACCTGATTCAGTCGCCCTTCTTCATGTGCTACGTGCACTGACCGAACGTTTTTCCCTTAAACTTGGCATTGCCCATCTAAATCACTGCCTCCGCCAGAACGATTCAGACAAAGAAGCTGCATTTGTTGAAACCCTTTCAGACCGGTTGGGCCTGCCTTTCCATATTGATAAAGAGGATGTGCATGAATATAAGATTAAAAACAGGCTTTCACTGGAAGAAGCAGCCCGGCGCGTTCGATACACCTTTTTAAACAGAGTCGCGGAAACAAACCGATACAATAAAATTGCACTTGGACATCATTCTGACGATAATGCAGAACTTGTTTTGATGAATCTTTTCCGAGGAAGCGGTCCGCTTGGCCTTTCAGGTATACCGCCAGTAAGAGACGGGAAGATTATCCGGCCGTTGATAAAAGCAAGCCGATCCGAAATCATCGATTTTTTAAATCAAAATAGATTGGAATACGTTTCTGACGCATCCAACAGGGATACGAGATATTTAAGGAACAGAGTGCGCCACAAATTAATTCCGTTGTTAAAAACCGCTTATAATCCGAAGATTTCTGAAACACTAAACCAGCTTGCATCGATTATGCTTTCTGAAGAAGAGTGGATCGAAGATGTGATTCACCCACTTTTTGAAAAAAGCGTGTTAAACGTTCAGGATGATCGCATCACGTTCTCTGTCTCAATGCTTGATCGATTGCATTCAGCAGCACAACGACGAATATTACGAAAAGCAATCTCAATAATAAAAGGGGATTTACGGCGTATTAGTTTTGTCAACATAGATGTTGTGCAACGCCTTTTGGAAAAAGGACCGACTTATGGGAGGCTCGATCTTCCGGATCGCATCAGAATCCGACGAAGCGGAGACGTTCTATTGATTTCCCGAGAAAAAAGCGCATTACGTAATCTTGATGTGAAATCCGGCTATTCCAAACCGTTTGTTTTTGAATACAAAATAGCAAAACCCGAATCTATATTTATAAAAGAAATCGGCGCACATTTGGAATTTACTGAAATGAGCACCGAAACCATGCCCGATTATTGTTGTTTTGGACAATACACCGGTTTTTTTGATAAAGACACCTTAAGTTTTCCGATGGTTGTAAGGAATTATCGCCCGGGAGACGTTTTTAGGCCAATGGGTATGGACGGAACGCAAAAGTTGAAAAAATTCTTTATTGATAAAAAAGTCCCGAGAAATGAACGGATAAAATGCCCCATTCTGCTGAGCCGAGAGAAAATAATTTGGGTTGTCGGCCATAGAGCAGATGAATCTGTTAAAATGACGCCTTCAACCAGAAATGTGCTGAAAGTGGAACTTTTTCTTGCCTAATGGATAATGATGATTAATATTAACGTATCATTAATTATCTTTTAAGGGGGTTAAGTCTTTTGAATCCTTTCTATAAAAATCTGGCGTTATGGATAGTCATCACGCTGATGATGGTCATGCTTTATAACCTTTTCAATCAACAGCAAATGGCAGAAACCAATATCAGCTATACCGAATTTCTTAGTATGGTCGATAATGAGCGCGTTTCTGATGTCGTTATACAGGGGCAACAGCTCTTTGTTACGGATGTAAACCACAATCGCTTCAAAATATATGCACCCCAGGACAGCGATCTCATTAATATCCTCCGGAAAAAGGGTGTTTCCATTAACGCTAAACCTGAAAGTGACTCCCCATGGTATATGTCAATACTGGTTTCATGGTTCCCGATGATTGTACTTATCGGCGTATGGATATTTTTTATGCGTCAAATGCAATCCGGAGGCGGGAAAGCTATGTCTTTTGGCAAAAGTCGGGCCCGTTTACAATCTGATAAATCAACAAAGGTCACTTTTGAGGATGTTGCCGGCATTGATGAAGCCAAAGAAGAACTCGGAGAAATTATCGAGTTTTTAAGAGAACCTAAAAAATTTACCCGCCTAGGCGGAAGGATACCAAAAGGTGTGCTTCTGATGGGATCACCCGGAACAGGCAAAACCCTTCTTGCACGTGCCATTGCAGGTGAAGCCGACGTTCCATTCTTTAATATCAGCGGTTCAGATTTCGTAGAAATGTTTGTGGGTGTTGGGGCATCGCGTGTCAGAGATCTATTTGTCCAGGGAAAAAAGAACGCCCCCTGTATAATTTTCATTGACGAAATCGATGCTGTTGGAAGGCACAGAGGCGCCGGACTCGGGGGAGGTCATGATGAGAGAGAACAGACGTTAAATCAACTTCTGGTTGAAATGGACGGCTTTGAATCGAATGAGGGTGTAATCCTTATATCCGCCACGAACCGTCCTGATGTACTTGACCCTGCGCTTTTACGTCCCGGCCGGTTTGATCGTCAGGTGGTTGTGCCCCTGCCGGATATTCTCGGCCGTGAAAAAATCCTTAAAGTTCACATGAAAAAAACATCGATTGCACCTGATGTCAATCCTGTTGTACTGGCAAAAGGAACACCCGGGTTCTCAGGTGCGGATTTGGAGAACCTTGTGAATGAAGCGGCCCTTTTAGCCGCCAAAAGAGACAAAGAAAAAGTTGATATGTCGGACCTGGAAGACGCCAAAGATAAAGTTTACATGGGTCTGGAACGAAAGTCTAAGGTCATCAAAGAAGAAGACAGAAAGACCACGGCATATCATGAAGGCGGACATGCCCTTGTCGCCCGCTTTCTCCCCGGAACAGATGCCGTTAACAAAATAACCATTATTCCCCGGGGGCGGTCCGCCGGAATCACATGGTTTTTGCCGGAAGAGAGCGATTTTAAATATAAGGATCAGCTTGAAAACGAATTATCCATTGCTTTTGGCGGACGGGTGGCCGAAGAAATCGTTTTCAAACGCATTAGTACGGGCGCTTCCAACGACATTAAACAGGCAACCGATGTTGCACAGAAAATGATACGCAATTGGGGCATGAGTGATGTGCTGAGCCCGCTTTCATATGCCAAAGAGGAAGAGCATATTTTTCTTGGCCGGGAAATTGCGCAACATAGGGATTATTCTGAGAACACAGCCAGGAAAATTGATGAAGAAATAAGTCGGCTGATCAAAAGAACCTACAATGTCGCTAAAAACGTTTTAGAAGAAAATTTAGATGTTCTTCACGCTTTAGCCGACCTTCTCCTCGAAAAAGAGACGGTTTTAGGAAAAGAACTCGATGCGCTCATACTCTCTATAAAACCGGATTTCAAATTTTCCCCAAATATTATTAAAGACGAAGAAGTGGTTGAAGAGCCCCAAACAGAGGTTGAAACAGATCAAGCAGAAACCAAGGAAAAAGCCGAAAGCGATCCGGCGGAGTCTTAACCCCAAGCTTCACACCTGTTTTAATTCATGCATACCTTTTTGACACCCAGCGTTCCTTTACCCGGACGCGACTAGACGGAACTCGTCGAAGTCTTATGGGAGCAAACAAAGCTCTCGATTCAACGCGAACCGAAGGATTAGCGATCGAATTAAAAATTGACATAATCTTTTTATGAAAACATATCACCTTAAATGGGATAAACACCGTCTGGCTCTCGGTCACCGCACGTGTATTATGGGGGTATTGAATGTAACGCCGGATTCATTCTCAGACGGCGGGAATTTTTTTTCATTCGAGGATGCAGTCCATCAGGGCCGGAAGCTTTTTGAAGATGGTGCCGACATCCTCGACATCGGCGGGGAGTCCACGCGACCATTTTCAGATCCGGTGTCTGAAGAAGAAGAAATCCGGCGAGTTGTCCCCGTCATCGAGCGGCTCGCAAACCGTATATCGATTCCAATTTCCATCGATACAACCAAAGCCGGCGTGGCCAGGCAAGCCATTAACGCCGGGGCCTCAATGATAAACGACATATCGTCACTTCGCCTTGATTCGAAAATGGCGGATGTCGCGGTAGAATACGGGGTTCCTGTGATCTTGATGCATATGCTTGGAACCCCAAAAACGATGCAGACGGAACCCATATATGTTGACCCTATCACAGAAATCAAAGCGTTTCTTGAAAATGCAGTGGCTCGCGCTGAAAATCGAGGGATTTCAAGATCAAAAATCATCATCGATCCAGGGATCGGTTTCGGAAAAACCATGGATCATAATCTTTTATTAATTAAGCACTTGAAGGAACTTAAAACTCTGGAAGTTCCAATAATGATCGGAACTTCGAGAAAGGCTTTTTTACGAAACATCCTTAAAGATTCATCGGTTGAAAATATCGATCCCGAATCGGCCATCATAGAGACCGGCAGCCAGGCTTCTGTTGCCGCTGCCGTCTTAAACGGTGCCCATATGGTCAGGGTCCACAATGTCGCCAATACACGTATAACTGTAAAAATTATTGACGCCATAAAAAATGCACGAAATACTTCATAGGGCCTACCCCTGTGATTATTTTTTCGAATTGCCATTGATTATAAACAGTTAAATATTTGCTATGACCAACCATAGTCCCTTCTTTATTCGAGAAAAAAGGAATTTATAATATGCTTCTTGTTATTGATGTCGGCAACACAAACGCCGTCATCGGTGTTTACGATGGCGATCATCTGATTCAAAGCTGGCGGATCCGTACGGAAAGACGTACAACGGAAGACGAGTTTAACATACTTGCTACCAACCTATTTGCAGGCAGCAATATCAATTCCGGCGATATCGATAAGACCGTTATTTCCTGCGTCGTTCCACCCATGGTAACCATCCTCGATTCGTTCTGTCGAAAATATCTTGGCCATGCACCCCATTGGGTGGATGCCAGGTCCGCTCCAAAATTGCCGATCCGATATAAAAATCCATCTGAAGTGGGCGCAGACAGGATCGTCAATGCGGTTGCAGCATTTCATAAATTCCAAACCAGCCTCATCGTGATAGATTTTGGCACGGCAACAACGTTTGATTCTATTTCCGAGGAAGGGGAATACCTGGGGGGTGCAATCAGCCCCGGAATCATGATTTCTTCCGAAGCACTTTTCATAAAAGCATCCAGACTCCCCCGAGTTGAAATTTTTGTTCCACCTGAAAGTGTGATTGGCAAAGATACCGCGAGCAGTATCAAGGCCGGAATTATTTTTGGATATGCAGGCCTGGTGGACGGGATGGTAAAGCGGATGAAGATGGAAATGGGCACGAATCCCCGCATTGTCGCCACAGGCGGTCTGGCAGACCTTATGTGTCAGGTATCTGAAACGATCGAGGTTGTTGAGCCGGCCTTAACCCTGGAAGGGTTGCGGATCATCAGCAACAGTTTGTAGAAGCTTTATTTAATCAAGCTCCATTTCTGCCTCGAGTTTTTTCATCTGTAAAATGATATCGTTTCTTTCTTCTTCACTCAGATCTTCGCGCTGGAGCCGCTGCCTGAAACTCAGGAGGATCATTTCGGTCCGATAGTCGGCACAGGTATAGTTTATCATGAGCAATTCGGATTATTTCGGATATTTCACCGATTAGATTCTGCCGGTTTTAAGAAGGGACTGCTTGTAGACACGGTAGAAGTTCTCATAATCGGTTTTCCCGCGTCTCAGGATTTTTTCTATTTCGTTCATATTCTTAAGATTGATAATCAGGTTAACACTGTTGTGAAAGGCCGCCATGTTGTCCATGGTCCTGAATCGGGTGGTGACGAGGGCCACAAAGATGTTTCGACGTATGGATATATTAAGGCGATCCAGATACTTGAGGATGTTGTTCATGTTTGGATCCTGGGTGCCAAAGCGTTCGTTGAGAACGACTATATCGAAAACGTGAAATCGCATTTGTTTGAGAGCGTCTTTGGGAAGCTGGGGTGCCGTGGTATGATATCCCATGTTATACAAAGCGGTTATGATTTTTGCTCGAACAGCCGAGCCGGGTTCGCACAAAAGGGCTGTCTCCACACCCTCTTCAACAAAATCAAACGGTTTGTCTGAAGCATCATAAGTGCCGGCGTCGACTTCATCAATGATTGCCTTGTCTTTTTCCACATCGGAGTTGGACAATGAAGCGGTCATCCTATCGGATGAAGATCGTGTGTGATCGCGGGAATCGACAAACACTTTGTTTTCACACTGGGGGCAGGTTAACGAAAAGGACTGTCCCTTTGGGATTTTTTCGTCCGGAATTTTAAACTTAGCCAGACATTTTTGACACACGACATTCATTATTTTTCCTTATTAGATTATTTTCTCCGGGTCTTACCATATTCATGGTCGACCTTCAGGTCCTCAATATCCGTCGTAGCTTCTCCCCGGGCGCTCTTAACCGCGTCGATGCCGCGTCCCACTTCACCTTTTCGAGAGCAGTAGGCCATGGCTGTCTCTTGGGTGATGAGACCCTGATCGTACAATCCTACGATATAATCGTCAAAGGTGGTCATTCCGAATGCTTTTCCGGCCTGGATGATATCATAAAAAGTTTTACCTTCGGATTCTCCGTGCAGGATTGTGTCTTTGATACGAAGGCTGGTGCGCATGATCTCAAAAGCCGCAACCCGTCCTCCGTCGACCTTGGGCAGCAGCCTCTGGCATACGATCCAGCGAACCATGTCGGCAAGCCGGGTACGTATTTGACTTTCTTCTTCCGGAGGGAACATTCCGAGGATACGGTTAATTGTCTGCCCGGCATCCACCGTGTGGAGGGTGCTTAGAACCAGATGGCCGGTTTCGGCAGCACTGAGAGCGATATCCAACGTTACCCGGTCGCGCATCTCTCCCACCAGAATCACTTTTGGAGCCTGTCGCAGGGCTGCTCTTAGGCCGCTGGAAAATGTGTCGAAATCCTCTCCCATCTCCCGCTGGTTGAAGGTGGCTTTTTTATGCGGATGATCAAATTCCACCGGATCTTCAAGCGTCACGATATGAAACGATTTGGTATCATTAATCTCGTTGAGGATGGCAGCCAGAGAGGTAGATTTTCCGCAGCCGGTGGCACCTGTGATCAGGATGATGCCGTTCTTCTCCTCAGCCATTTCTAAAAAGGAATCTGGGATGCCCAGTTCCTGGCAGGTAGGAATCTTGGCTGCAAGTTTCCGCAAGACAATGGAATAATTCCCTCGCTGGGAAAAGATGTTGATCCTGAAACGCGCCTTGCCGGGGAGTTCATAGGAAGAATCACATGACCCCTCAAGCAAGAGGTTCTCGGTGAGCCGTCGGTTCTGGTTTATAAGATTGAGAGCGAAAATTTCAGCCTGAAAAGGGGTAATTTCATGAAACGGTGGGTCCATACCCACCGAAGTAAGTTCGCCGGAAGTTTCAACCTGGAATGGTTTTCCAACGGTAATATTCAGATCTGAAACATTGTCGTAGGCATCCAGCATTCTTGCCAAAATATGATCAATCTCCTGTTTTTTCAAAATATATCCTCATAAGATTGTCATGCTTCGGTAAAGTCAGTGGGCGGATTCTTTAAAAATTCTCTGAATCTTCCCTTGTCATTGGCTTTGGCATAAGCTTCGTCAGACCCGATCCATCCTTTATCAAGCAGTTCCATAATAGCATCATCCAAAAGCTGCATGCCGTATTTTTTCCCGGTCTGAATTACCGAAGGAATTTGGTGGGTTTTACCTTCGCGTATAAGATTTCGAGCCGCTGGAGTTGCTATCAATATTTCAAGAGCGGCGCAGAGCCCTTTTGTATCGGCTCTTTTAAACAAGACTTGCGCGATAACCGACCGAATTCCGTCGGCCAGTGTCGAACGAATCTGAGCCTGTTCACCTGCAGGGAACACCTCGATGATACGATCTATGGTTTTTGCTGCGCTCATGGTATGCAAGGTGCCAAAAACAAGGTGACCGGTCGACGCGGCTTCTATTGCAAGCGATATGGTTTCAAGATCCCTCATTTCACCCACGAGAATGATGTCCGGGTCCTCTCGCAAAGCACCCCTTAACGCCGTAGTGAATGACCTGGTATGGATTCCAACTTCTCGTTGGTTAACAATGCAACTTTGGCTCTTGTGAACAAATTCGATGGGGTCTTCAATGGTAATTATATGATCCTTTCGGGTACGGTTTGCAATATCGATGATTGCGGCCAAGGTGGTCGATTTGCCGCTTCCGGTCGGTCCGGTTACCAGAACCAGACCTCTGGGGAGTGAGGCCAGTTTGGATATTACATTGGGAAGACCCAGCTGTTCGGCGGTCATTATTTTTTCAGGAATTTGCCTGAAAACCGCACCAACACCATTTCTCTGCATAAAGAAATTTGATCGATATCTGGCAATACCGGGTATTTCATATCCGAAATCGATATCTCCTGTCTCCTCAAACTCTTTGATCTTGTGTTCCGGCGCAATTTCATAGAGCATGGCTTTCAGTGCATCATTTTCCATCACCTTATATTTAATCCTCTCCATTTCACCCCTTATTCGAAGTGCAGGCGGCTGGCCGGATATAAGGTGAAGATCTGAGGCACTCTGCTCATTCATCAATTTAAAAAACGCATCAATTTTTGCCATATCGTTCTATCCGTTTATTCAGAATGTCTTAACAGCTTTAGTTTGTCATCTTCCTCCTCCCTGATACTGGCGTCTTCTTTTCCGATTTCAAGGAGTTTGGAATGGCTTTCAATAACTGAGCGAATCTGAACTTCGATCTGCATGCGTTGCCGTTTTAATTCAGTAATATCTTCATGAAGCTGTGCCAGTCGGTTTTGCGACCTATTAAGGATTTTTTCCGCCGTAACCTCTGCTTCAGCAACAACCAATTCCGCCGATTTTCTGGCGTTTTGCTTCATCTGCTCCAAAACTTTCTGGGAATTCAGCATCGCACGCTTAAAACTCTCCTCGCGCTCCCGATATCCCTGACCCTCGAGTTGAAGCCGTTTAATTTCTTTACGGAAGCGTTTATTTTCACTTTGTAACGATTCGAAGACATCAGCCATTTGTTCGAGAAATGTGTCCACCTCCCGGACATCAAAACCTCTGAACCGTGTTTTAAACTGCTGCTGCTGAATATCAAGGGGTGTAATTTTCATGATGTATCACCTGTTTTCTTTGATCACATAAAATTTGCGGACAATCTCAAAAGGCTGTTGACGACAAAGTTTTGCAGAAATATCACGCCAAGGATAACAATAATCGGAGAAAAATCGATACCGCCAAAGTTGACGGGAATTTTTGCGCGGATTCGGTAGAGGACCGGTTCGGTCACATTATGAATAAACCGGACGATGGGATTATAGGGATCTGGATTTACCCACGAAAGTATCGCCCGCGCGATAACGATCCACATATAAAACGTGAGAACATAACGAAGAATAATTGCAACAGCCATTAAAAAATTGCCGATGATAAACATATTAACAACGATCTTTCATCTTTTTGATTAATAAAATAAGGAGACGGTAGTTCCTTGTAAAACGGATAATATTTCTTAAAAATTAATGATATATTAACAATAAGTCAAGATATTTCAGGCAAAATCGTTGACACACTAAATATTCAGACGATAAAAGATAGGGTAACATATTTACCCTTTGAAGCTTGATGGAGTTCATTCGATTCCGGCCCAGGGGGCTCAAACGCCGAGCTGCCGCCCGCCAAAGCACATGTTTGCGAATTGAACCCGCTATTTTAATACACCGCAAACTGTATGCCAAGAATAATATAGGTTGAAGAATTATAAATAGTTAAAGGAGACTGGAATTCATGTTAAAAGACAAAAAAATTGCTATTATCGGAGCAGGAAATATGGGAGAAGCCCTTGTGAGCGGGCTCATTTCTTCGGAATCATCCAATCCCAAGAATATCATTTGTACAGATGTTCGGAAAGAAAAGCTTGAATCCGTCAAAGAAAAATATGGTGTGATCACACTGACAAACAACATCGAAGCAGTTGAAACTTCGGATATTGTTATCTACGCGGTCAAGCCCCAGATCATTGCCTCGGTATTGAAGGAAACAACATCTTGCCTGGACATGTCCAAGCTTATCATTTCTATTGCCGCCGGTGTTCCTCTGGCTGCAATAGAGTCGTGTCTAAAAAAAGAATTGCGTCTTATTCGGGTCATGCCCAACATTGCTGCATTTGTTAAAGAAAGCGCCTCGGTTATTGCGGCAGGGGATAATGCTACCGAAGAGGACATCGAACTTTCAATGGCGATCTTTAATTCCATGGGCAAAAGCATCTTCCTTAAAGAAAATAGCCTCATGGACGCCGTCACCGGTTTAAGCGGCAGCGGGCCGGCCTACATTTTTCTGATTGTCGATGCATTGGCTGACGCCGGCGTAAAGGTAGGGCTGGCACGGGAAGATGCCCTGTTTCTTTCAACCCAGACAGTTCTTGGTGCTGCAAAATTGTTGATGGAGACCAAAGAACATCCGGGCAGATTAAAAGATATGGTAACCTCTCCCGGGGGAACCGCCATTGCCGGAATTCATTCTCTGGAAAAAGGGGGACTCCGAACCACCCTTATCAATGCTGTAGAAGTCGCTACCCAGCGATCCAAGGAACTGGGTGAAATTGTAACCCGAAACTTTAAAAATAACGGTTGCCAATAAATCATAAAGGGCTGATATGATCATGGATTATAAAATGGAAACTATAAAAACTTTCAATTATGACAGACCTGTTATAAAAAAAGGTTATGCCAACCAAACCCTTTTTATAGATATCTCTGTTCCGGACATTTCTATTAAGCCTGTTGACGATAAAATGAAAGACGTATTCATCGGCGGTAAGGGATTTGACCTCTGGCTGCTCTGGCATGGGGTGCAAAGCACGACAAAATGGACGGATCCGGATAATGCAATATGCATCTCATCGGGGCCTATGGGCGGAACCCCTCTATATCCGGGCTCCGGTAAAAGTATTGTGACCACCATTTCTCCTTTAACAGGTTCTGTAATAGATTCCAATGTCGGGGGATATTTCGGCCCTTACCTTAAATTTTCCGGGTTTGATGCCTTGGAAGTCAAAGGAAAAACCGAAAAGGATATCGTAATTCTAATTGACGGCATTGATGAAAAGGTGGAAATTTTAGCAACATCGGGGCTGCCGGACGACTCTTATGACCTTTCAGCCATATTGACAGAACACTTTGCACAGGGAAAACCCCGACATATTTCTGTTGTTTCCACAGGTCCTGGTGCAAAAAATGCGCGGATGGGATGTCTCAACTTTACCTGGTATGATTTGAAACGAAAGCGGGCCAGATACAAGCAGGCCGGGCGTGGCGGAATCGGCAGTGTCTTTGCTGACAAACGGATTAAAGCCATTGTAGCACGATGGAATACCGTTAAAGTCGGCACAAATAATCCTGCAGATGAGAATACATTAAAAACGGTTGGAAGAAAACACTCCAAAGAGATTGTTGAACTCGATCCCAAGCAGAACGAAATGGCAACAATCGGCACAACCCACCTTGTCACGATTATGAATGACTTTGATTTGCTACCCACCAATAATTTTCAGTATGGAAAGCATCCGGAAGCAGACAATGTCGGCCAGGAGGTGTTCAGGCGCATATTCGATGCGGGTTATGATGGATGCTGGATGGGGTGCACGGTTGCCTGCTCCCATGGTGTCAAAGACTTTGTTCCCCTTACCGGATCCTACAAAGGGACCAAAGTTTTTGTAGACGGCCCTGAATACGAAACCATCGCCGGGTGCGGCTCAAATCTGGGAATATTTGATCCCCATACGATTATTGAGATGAATTTTTATTGCGACACCTATGGCCTTGACACCATTTCAGTGGGTACGAGCATCGCATTTGCCATGGAATGCTTTGAGATGGGCCTGATCGACGAAACCCATACCCGGGGAATCCATCTTTCATTCGGCAACCGGCTGGCGGCGCTTGAGATGGTTCACCAAATGGCTGAAGGCGACGGTTTTGGTTTAATTGTGGGGCAAGGCGTCCGCGAAATGAAGTCGATTTTTGCCAGAGACTATAAAGCCGATCCTCACATCATGCAGGATATCGGGATGGAAGCCAAGGGTTTGGAATTCTCAGAGTATATGACCAAAGAATCTCTTGCCCAACAGGGTGGTTACGGCCTTGCCCTCAAAGGGCCGCAACATGATGAAGCTTGGTTGATCTTTCTCGATATGGTGCACAATTTTATGCCGACCTTTGAGCAAAAGGCGGAAGCGCTCCACTGGTTCCCAATGTTTAGAACATGGTTCGGGTTATGTGGACTGTGCAAACTTCCCTGGAACGATATTGTACCTGAAGATAACAAAGACACTTCGGAGCCTTCAAAGGTTATGAAACACGTAGAGTGGTATGCTGAATATTACACTTTAGTTACCGGAAAAAAGACGACACCTGACGGAATTATTCGGATGAGTGAGGCGGTTTACAATTTCCAGCGCATTTTCAACCTCAAAATGGGTTTTGGGAAGCGGGATCATGACGACATTCCCTATCGAGCGATGGGGCCGGTAAAACCGGTTGAGTATGAATCACGGCACGAGCGTTACGACAAGGAGCTTGTGGAGAAACATCAAGTGGATATTGCAGGAATGAACACGGAAGAAAAAATCCGGCTCCTCCGAAAATTTCGTGAGGCGCTTTATGAAGAACTAAAAGACGCCGTATATAAACGCCGGGGATGGACCCCCGATGGAATTCCAACCATAGAAACCGTAAGGCGTCTGGGGATCGATTTTCCTGATGTTCTGGAACTACTTAAAGCTCATGGAGTTGAATGATGTTCAGGGTTAACGGAGAGCAGCAATCCTGGTATAAAGGGATGACCGTTGCGGATCTGTTCAGGGATATAGACGATTCCAATCATTATGCGGTTGTACGCATCAATGATAAGCATGTATCCAGGCCTAATTTTGAGAAAACTCAGATTCCCGAAAATTCAGAGGTGTTTCTAATTCCCCTTATTGCAGGAGGGTAATCGGTGCAATACAATGTTTGCTGAAACCATGTCATTCCCCGGGGCATTTATCGCAGGGCTTCTCTCTTTTTTATCACCGTGCGTGCTGCCGCTGATTCCGGCATACTTTACATTTATTACAGGCTTCTCCCTGGAGGAGCTGACCCAGGGTTGTAATTCAGAAATCAGGAAGAAAGTGTTTCTTTCAACTTTTTTTTTCGTTCTTGGATTTTCCCTGGTCTTCATCCTTATGGGTGCATCAGCCTCTTTCCTCGGCAGCTTGATGTTCAAGTATAAAAAATTGATCCGGATAATCGGTGGCGTTTTTATTATTCTTCTGGGAATTCATTTAACCGGTTTAATCCGAATACCCGGCCTTGATTTTGAAAAGCGAATTGCCATAGAAAAGAAGCCGATACATTTTTTCGGAACCCTTATCATCGGAATGGCCTTTGGAGCCGGATGGAGTCCCTGTATCGGGCCGTTACTGGGATCAATACTTATTATTGCCGGCAGCCAGGAGACCGTATGGCAGGGAGTTTTACTCCTTGCCATCTATTCAGCCGGATTGGCCCTACCCTTTATCGTCCTGTCAATTTTTATCAATTTTCTGTTGATTTTTATTAAAAAGGCATCAAAGGCGCTAAAATACGTTAATGCCGTCGCAGGAATCCTGTTGATTATTTTGGGGCTCATCCTTGTGAGCAACAAACTGTATTTATTTGTCAGCTGATATAAGAAATTCTGGACGGTTATTTTGAAGATCGGCGGATATATCTTTTTATCAGCCGAATTGTGGTGGTAAACAGGACCCCTCCGCTCATTACAACAAGAAGAACTGCAACCCAAATTTCCTCTTGATATTTCACATTTTCATGTACCACCGAAATCCCTGCAAATCCGAATAAAAAAACGGCGATCATAAATATGATTACAATGATACATGCGGTTTCAGAGTCATACCAAGGGATGAAAGATTTTCTAAATAAAGGATTTTGATCGATACGCATCATCGCATATAGTTTTGACGAACTCGCAAAAAGTCTTTTACGTGTGAAATTGAATGTTTTGGCTCGTTCGGAATTGTCGTGTGTAAAACCTGAGAGACATAAACCGGCCTAAGAACATTTTGTAAAGCCGCAGAAATGACAGATCATACAGCCCTCTTCAAAACTGACCGTATGGCTGCATTCCGGACAGATTTCTCCAAGGAGACTGTTGCCGTATCTGCTTTTCTTGTAGGAGCCGTCTTTCATGTACCTTTTCTCAAGAATTCTGCCAATCGCATCCGGTATCGATAAAACCAGACCGCCGTCTTGAAATACAGGATGTTCTCCACCGATACCTTTCAGCTGTTCTATGATCTTTTGTACCTTTACCCCGGATCTCAAAGCAAGGGAAACGAGCCTGCCGATGGCTTCTGTCTTTGCGGTGGTGGATCTTCCTGATTTGCCGATGGTTGCAAACACTTCAAAGGGCTGCCCTTCATACTCAGTGACCGTGACATAGAGCTGGCCCATGCCTGTTTTCATTCTGGAGGTAAACCCCTCCAGTGTTTCAGGCCGTTCTTTGACCATACCTGACAGGGAGTCGATAAGCGTATCCTTTACGGCGTAGGAAAGGACCTGATTTTCCTTGCTTCCGTCTCTGTAAATGGTGACGCCTTTACAATCCAATTCGTAGGCCAGGTCGTAAATTTTTTTCACATCGTTTACGGTGGCATCCCGGGATAGATTGACGGTCTTTGAAACAGCATTATCCGTGTGCTTTTGAAAAGCGGCCTGCATTCGGACATGCCATTTGGGAGAAATATCATGCGCGGTTACAAAGACCTCACGAACATCTGCGGGTATTTCGTTTAAATGCTGAATGCCGCCCTCCATGGCGATGGCATCCATCAATTCAGAACTATAAAAGCCTCTTTTTTTTGCTTCATTCTCAAAGTAAGGATTCACCTCCATGAGCTTGTCATTGTCCATAACATTTCTGACAAAACTCAATGCGAACAGCGGTTCGACTCCGCTGGAGCAATCTGCAATGATACTTAATGTGCCGGTGGGCGCAATGGTGGTGGTGGCAGCATTTCGATAAGTACAGCCGTCCTTGTTTTTGAAGATGCTTTTATCAAAATTTGGGAAAACGCCTCTCTCCTCGGCCAGATGTTTTGAGGCTTCATGAGATTCTTCCTGGATGAAACCCATCACTTCTTCCGAGATTTCAAGCGCCCTTTCCGAGTTATAGGGAATTTTCAATTGATAAAGCAGATCTGTAAACCCCATGACCCCAAGACCGATTTTACGATTGCCTTGGACCATTTTCTCGATTTCCGGAAGGGGATATTTGGACATATCAATGGTGTTGTCTAAAAAGCGGATACTCAACCATACAACATCTTTCAAGTGTTTGAAGTCGATGGTTGGCACTTTGTCATTATATGTTATAAATTTTGCCAGATTGATGGATCCAAGGTTGCAGGATTCCATTGGGAGCAGGGGTTGCTCTCCGCAAGGATTTGTACTTTCAATCTCCCCCAAAGCTGGGGTCGGATTATCCCTGTTGAGTCTGTCCAAAAAGATGATTCCCGGATCTCCGTTTTCCCAGGCCTGTTTTACCAAAGCCTGGTAGACTTCGGCGGCATTCAACTTCAAAACCTTTTTTTTGTTGCGGGGGTCTATCAGACGATAATCGTCTTTTTTCTTTACAGCTTCCATGAAAGCGTCCGTAATACCGACGGAGATATTAAAATTGTTCAATTCCTTATGTTTTTTTTTGCTGTAGATAAATTCCATAATATCCGGATGGTCAACCCTTAGAACCGCCATGTTTGCCCCTCTGCGAGTCCCTCCCTGTTTGACCTGCTCAGTCGCCGTATTAAAGATTTTCATAAATGAAACCGGTCCGGAGGCGATACCGCCGGTGGTTCCCACTCTGCTGTCTTTTGGACGCAGTCGGGAAAAAGAAAAACCCGTTCCTCCACCTGATTTGTGTATCATTGCCGCATTTTTCAATGAATCGAAAATACCTTCCATGCTGTCTTCTACGGGAAGAACAAAGCAGGCTGCCAGTTGACCCAGCCTCCGTCCCGAGTTCATCAGCGTGGGAGAATTGGGCAGAAATTTCAGTTCGGTCATCATATTGTAAAAAACATTTTCCATCTTTTTCACATCAGCGTCATTACCATACTTTTTTTCCGCCTTTGCAATGTGTCGGGCCACCCTTTTAAACATCTTTTCCGGCGTCTCCACCACCTTGCCGTTTTTGTCTTTCTTAAGATATCTTCTTCTCAATACGTTTTTAGCATTCTTTGAAAGATGAAGTCCATTCTTAACAAAGATGGATTTATCCAGCCGAATGGGTGAAGTTTGAGTTAAACCGTATTCGACCAATTTTGTCTGTATCATTTTATCGATAATCGGCATGGTGATGGTATGATTTTTCATATTGGCGATTTCTTTTCTCAAAAACCGGCTGATGTCCAGGGCCTGATCAGTTTCAATTGGGTTGTCTTTGGCAAGGATATCCGAAAATAGTTGATCATCCCATTTATACGCGGTTAAGTCGAAGTGTCCATCATCGGTAATTAGAATTTTTCCTTTTGAAGCCATTGCCGTACTCCTATATGATTGTTATCGCCGTTGTGTGGAAATTACCCTTATCCGTACCATGTATGTCAAAATATAACAAGATTGCATCCTTTGGGATGTTATCCGACGCCTGCCGGCAACATCCTCGCCTCCGAGGCGTTCGGGGAACTTTTCTACTCAAAAAAAAGAAATTCCTATCCTATCAAGTTTTGATCAACCCTAAATTTTATATTAATTCGAAATCGTCAATCTTTTGTTGTCGGAAAATCGGATTTCGTTCTGTCTGGATGAGGTTGCTACCGACCTTATCGAGTAAAAAACGTACTGGCTGAAAAACCGAAAAAAACCTGTTAATATTTACGAGAACTAATCGGCAGGTCTGTTGGAAAGTTTCGAGTCCAAATTATCCATACTATATGTAGTATGTCAAGAAAAAAAAAGCGCAATATCTGCACATTTTACAACTCTGGAAGGCTAACCCGCTGAAAGCCTTAAAAAGAAAGTTTGAAAAATTATTTAGAGTCCAATAAGGTATGATAATAGATATGGTGCTAAAAATTGTTACATGGACGCTATTTATATACCTTGCCTATTGTGGCTTGCTCTTCCTTATTCAGCGACAGATGCTGTTTCCTCGTTATCTTGTCGGGACGCCTTCTAAAGATGAAGATATACCCTTTGTGGAAAAGATCTGGATAGAAACAGGTGTTGGAAAAATCGAGGCCTGGTTTCTACCACCGGATCCGGTTAACGGGGCGGAGCCGGCACCGGCGGTTTTTTTCGCCCACGGAAACGGAGAACTCATCGATTTCTGGCCCCATGAGTTAAAAGAAATCAATCGTTTTGGAATCGGGGTGTTCCTTGTGGAGTACCCGGGGTATGGACGGTCCGAGGGAACGCCTTCACAAAAAAATATCACGGAGGCATTCAACCGTGCTTACGATGTTCTCATTGAACGCAAAGATGTGGACCCGGCCAAAATCATTTTATTCGGGCGTTCCGTAGGCGGCGGGGCGGTGTGCGCACTTGCCGCCCAACGACCTTCAGCCGCACTGATTCTCATGTCTGCCTTTACCAGTGTCCGGTGGTTTGCAAAAAGATACCTTGCCCCCGGGTTTCTTGTTCGAGACCCGTTTGATAATCTTGCAGTTGTCCGGGCCTATGAGGGACCGACCCTTGTCATCCATGGCAAATTCGACGAGGTTATTCCCTATTCCCATGGAATGACCCTTTACAAGGCATCCCGTAACGCCACAATGATCACCTATAAAAGCGGGCATAACGATTGTCCGCCGAGTTGGGAAGTTTTCTGGCGGGATATGGAATTGTTTCTACGTAATTCCGGAATCATCGATAATCGCGAACCCTCTCCCCCTGAAAAAGCGTTGTCCAAGGCAACGAAGGTGAAGCCCTGGTAATTTACCGGGCATCTTTGGCAACACCGTCTTTCCGGGTATTATCTGGCAACCATGGCCCGCATCATGTCACCGGCATTTTCAGCATGATCTGCGATTGAACCGATTATTTCAGCCAGTCTGACGATATGAAAAACGGTGACGGCATCGATATCCATATTCAGCACTTTTTTCTTAACGATGTCTTCTGCTTTATCGGCTTCATGTTCCTTCTGGCGTAGCGTGTGGATAATATTTTTAATCACCACCCGCTGGGCTTCGGAATAATTTTTAAAGTATTTTCTTGCTTCGAAAACCATCTCGCTGAGCTGTTCGATAGGTCCGATTACAGCATCCGCCAGATCGACAAAGTCTTTTTCAAGTTCAGCGGGAATCCCCGGCTCGGTTCTAAAAGAGATCCAATCGAGGGCATCTTCAACGGCATCGATAACTTGATCCTGTTCTCTTAAATATCTGAACAGCAGAAAATTATAAACCGGCATCAGGGTCCCTTTGGGCAGATGGCCGCGGATACGTCGTTTGATGGCGTCAGCGTCACTTTCCAACCGGACAACTTCCTGTCTGAATTCTTCAAATGTTTTGCATTTTTCTGAAAGATGACACTCGATGGCCTGCTGGAACGCCCAGCCGCATTCCTTCACCTTTTCGGCATGTTCCTGAAGACCTTCAAAAGGTGATGTCATGAACATTGAAAAAAATGGTAACCGCATTGCCATCTCCTTTTATAAAATGATTTGAAGTAGTTTAAAAATGGCCATGCTGGAAAGCGCAGCCGCAGGAACGGTCAACACCCAGTATAACATAATTCTAAAAACAATGCCAAAGTTAACCGCCTCGATTCCCCGTGCCAGGCCTACTCCCAAAACCCCGCCGACGGCTGCATGGGTTGTAGAAACCGGCAGGCCCATTTTGGAAGCCACAAGGACCGTAGTTGCCGTTGAAAATTCAACGGCAAACCCGCGTGTATTGCTCAGTGTCGTAATTTTTCTGCCCATGGTGTCCATAACACGGTGACCGGCCATGGCGATGCCGCAGGCAATACCGACTCCGCCGAACAGGAGGAGAAAAACAGGCACCGGCACTTTAGCGCCGACACTACCGGTTTTTACCAGAAAATAAATTACCGCCAAAGGACCGACAGCGTTGGCCACATCGTTTGCACCCTGGGCAAGGGCAACATAGCAGGCGGTTCCCACCTGTATACGCCGGAAGATCCCTTCCGCTCCGGATTCCCTATCTTTAACAAATCGTTTCAAAAGCGCCATCCCTGCAAATCCCAATAAAACAGACAGGATAACGGCAACGGCCAGAGATGCCGTTAGACCCAAGCCCATCCTTTTCCCCAGAGGAGTTTTAAATAAAAACGATAGGACGACAACGAAGAAAGTAATGCCGATAAAAATCGGAGATAATTTTAATGCCCGGGCAAATGTATCTTTTTGGGAAAGAATTGACCGTACGATAATTTTGAAAATTAAATAGGAGATACCAATGCTAAATAGCGGCGAAATGATCCAGCTCAATACCACTGCAAAGAGCTTGCCCCAATTGATGGCTGCAAATCCTCCGGCCATAATTCCAAAACCGAGCATAGCCCCCACAATGGAATGGGTTGTGGAGACCGGAAGTGATTTCCAGGTGGCGAAACTGACCCAAATCGCTGCGGCAAGAAGGGCTGAAAGCGCACCGATAAGGGCCACATGAGGATCGGCCATGATATCCGTCGAGACAATACCCTGACGAATGGTATTGGTCACGTGGGATCCAATAAATACAGCACCGATGACATTCAAAATCCCGGCAAGGAATATGGCCTGGCGAATGGTGATTGCCTTGGTGCCCACAGAAGAGGCCATGGAGTTGGCCACATCATTGGCGCCGATGTTCCAGGCCATGTAAAAACCAAAAATGTAACCGATAATCAGAATATAATACTCTTGGGGCATAATTCTTAAACTGATAAGATTAAGGAGTGCAGGGCTGCGCCGCAACAGCAAACACATTCCCCGGATCTTGTACAGGGAGGTTCAATGCTCAGCGGCAGTGTTCTCTGGGCACATATCACGGCTTAATTTTTGAATCAATCATAAATATAACCCTAATTGAGCAAAAATTCAGGATGCCCCGGATCCAAGGCGTAAAGGATCAGGTCCAGCCGATAGCACGGGATACACCTTCGTCGTATAGGAGATAGGGTGTCATCAGCTTTCCCGGAGGGCAAACAAAACGGGATTGTATTAAAAAATTTATAAAAAAGCTAAAATGTCGTTGCCGAACATTTTTCGAGAATGTCATCGGGGATATCATCAAGGAAACGGGACGGACGGCTTAAAACCTTTCCGGAGATTCTGTCGTAAACTGTCCCGGGATAGGTGAAAAAAAGGTGCTCCTTGGCCCTGGTGGCTGCAACATAGAGAAGTCTTAACTCTTCTTCAAGAGCTTTTTCATCATGAACGGCATGGGTCGACGGGAATCGTCCGTCAAGAGCCCATATAATAAAAACCGCATGCCATTCAAGGCCTTTGGCAGAGTGAATGGTGGAGAGAATTAGACGGTCGTCATCAGGATTATCCGTTAATAAACCGTCATGGGAACTCGTATTCGGAGGCTCCAAGGCCATATCGGTTAAAAAACGTTCAAGGTTATCGTATCGTTCCATAATGGTCACAAGGTGCTCAAGGTCTTTTGCCCGCTTTGGATGATCATCATATTTGTCTTTTAATATGGGAGTGTAGTATTCAACAACAGCTTCACCCAATTCAACAACTGACATTGCGGATGGATCAATACTCGAAAAGAAATTCTTGAGTCGGTCCAGACTTTTTGATTGTTTTGATTTAAGTTTCTTTTTAAACAATCCGGCATATCCTGATTGTTCAGCTGAAATCGACTCAAAAATATCAAGGGCGGTTTTGGGTCCGATACTGTCTAAAAGGAGAAGTATTCTATACCAGCTTAACTTGTCATAGGGATTAAACAGAAGTCTGACGTGGGCCAGAACATCCTTAATATGTGCAGATTCAATGAACTTAAACCCTCCGACTTTGATAAAAGGTATACCTTCCCGGTTCAGTTCGATTTCCAGGTCAAAAGAATGAAAACTTGCTCTAAAAAGGACCGCCATCTCATTTAACGGCACACCGTTGCGATTAAGTGCCTGAATCCTTTCAACCACAAATTGTGATTGCCCGTTTTCACTCCCGGCATTGACAAGTAAGGGCAATGCCCCGCCGCACTTTCGCGTGAAAAGAGTTTTAGAATATTTCTGTTTAGCCCGGTCGATAATAATATTGGTGAGTTCTAATATCGGCTGGACACTTCGATAGTTTTCTTCCAGTCTAATTATCCGGGTTCCAGGAAAAATTTCGGGAAATCTTATGATATTTTCAAAATTTGCACCCCTGAAAGCATAAATGCTCTGGGAATCATCTCCGACTACCATGATATTGTTATTGTTGCCGGCAAGAAGATATATAATTTCTGCTTGAATTTTATTTGTATCTTGATATTCGTCGACCATCAGATAGTGGTAGGTGGAACAAATTTTGTCACGGACATCGGAATGATCTTTCAAAAGCATTTCCAGATATATCAAAAGATCGTCATAATCAAAAAGATTATGCGCTACTTTTTGTTTTTGGTACGCATTGGAGATGGTATGAATGGATTCAAGATGACGGCTGAAATGAGGATAGTCGTCTAAGATGATATCTTCAATGGACAAATTTTTGTTAACAGATCTGCTGAAGATATTTGCCAAGGTTTGCTTCCGAGGTAAAGAACCCGACTTTGATACACCTTTCATTTCTTTTCTTATCATGCTGATGAGGCTTTCCGAATCAGATCGATCGATAATAGAAAAACCATGATCGAATCCAATTTTGAAAGCATATTTTCGCAGGATAGAATAGGCAAAAGAATGAAAAGTTCCGCCGGCAACGCCTTTGCATCGATTGTCGAGAAGCTGGGAAGCCTTTTTCAGCATTTCCTGGGATGCTTTGCGGGTAAACGTCAATAGAAGGATTGCGTTTGGAGAGATGCCTTCTTCTACGAGACGTGCAACCCTGTATGTCAGGGTTCTTGTCTTCCCGCTTCCTGCTCCGGCAATGACAAGAAGAGAGCCTTTTGTAATATTGACTGCTTCAAACTGGGAAGGATTGAGTTCTTTATTATATGCAATGCGAAATTTCATTTTTTTAATAAAAGAAGAAATTAACTACAACTAATTGGGAGATGATCCGTATTTACTATACATCGCCATTTTGTTTGCGGACGATTCGGGAAAATTTTAAAAAAATATCTGCCACAAGGTTGCTTCCTTGTCAATAGCTGTAATTATTATTTACGAGTAACCGCCGTCCTCTCTGGGTTCATTTTGGGTTGACATTTGAACAACTTATATATAGAAAACAAAATATTAGTATTAATTTTGCCCATCAAGGAGGAAATTTTAATGAAGAAGGTAAAAGATCAATTGAAGACAATCGCCAAATCACTTCTATCTCTCTCCAAGAAAGTTGAAAAAATCACCAAACAGGTTGATGCACTGGGGCCTGCCAAACCTGCTCCTGCGGTAAAGAAAGCTGCGGCAAAGAAAACCGTGGCAAAGAAAACTGTGGCAAAGAAAGCTGCCCTTCCCAAACAATTGACCGTACTGGATGCAGTCTTTAATTCCATCAAAATAGCCAGGAAAGGCGTTACCATTGCTCAACTCAAAGAAAAATTGGATATTAATGCCAAACAACTGAGCAATGTACTCTATAAGCTCTCAAAGAAAGGTAAAATCAAAACTAAGTCGCGGGGGCTTTATTTTAAGAAATAGCGTTTTGTGACCCCTATAAGGGCTTTTTTAGATAATTCCCCAAGGCCGACCTGATACCGTAAAAAAGAAGCCTTCTGTGTCCCTGAATTGATGGAACAGGCACACAGAAGGCTTTGTGCTTTATTGACAGAGAAAACCCTTGTTGCAAAAGTCGAGGGTTCTGTCTTGTAATTTTAAAATTTTAAAACACCATCTGGATTTGATATCTCAAAAATCTGTTTTATCTTTTTTATGGACCGGATATTCGAATATTTTGGGGTGCAACCCAATTGAGAATCGTCGGGGGTATGCCAGGTCCCTTTTGCGGAACTGCAACCGGCTTCAATATCTGACTGACAATGATTTTATACCATATTTGATGAACTCGTAAAAAATCTGATTTTCCTCGCTCCTCAAGCAATTTTGGATGTTCGTCAAAGAGCCTATGTATAAGGAGAACCACTGTGCTTAAAAAATTCTTTGCCCTTTTTCCGGAAAAGCTATCACTCTGTGCTTTCATGATCGTTGTTTTATTATCTTGTTCTTCCATCGATCAAAATTTCAAAAACGGCAAAACCCAGGCAGTTTCTGAAGAACATTTTAAACAGTTGAGCGAATCCCAAAAAGCACTTGAAAAGGCGGATTCTTCAATTCTGTGGCCCCATGAAAAGAGCGATCTTCCACCCGACCCCACCCATTGTATTCAAAAAATTACCCAATGGTTTCAGATATGTATTAATGGAAAATCACTACCCGAGGAACAGGGTGAGCATGCACCTATATGTTCTGGCAGGTTCTATATATGAATCGGACACCCAACAAGGATTGGCTCATTTTCTGGAGCATATGCTTTTTGAAGGTTCAACGCATTTTCAGCCCGAAGAACTGGTGAAATATTTTCAGAGTATCGGCATGGAATTTGGACCTGATGCAAATGCCCATACCGGGTTTGACCAAACCGTTTATGATATGTTGTTGCCGGAAGGGGACGGCAAAAGTTTGAAAAACGGCCTTGTTGTCATGAAAGACTTCGCTGAAGGCGCCCTTCTCTTACCATCTCAAATAGAAAAGGAACGACGGGTCGTTCTATCTGAAATGAGAACCAGGGACTCGGCATCTTATAGAACCTATATTTCAACCATCAACTTTGAGTTTCCGGATGCCGTCATTTCCAAACGACTTCCAATCGGCAAAGAACAGGTACTGAAAAAAACCCAACAAAGGGACTTGAAAAAATTTTATGATACCTGGTATCGGCCTGAAAAGATGATTCTGGTATTGGTGGGAGATTTTGATGCAAAATTGGCAGCAACGCTCATAGATGAAAAATTCTCATCCATAGCGCCCAGAGCCCCCCCTGGAACCGTCCCTGATTTTGGAGATATCAACCATAAAGGTCTTAAATCTTTTTACCACTTTGAAAAGGAATCAGGAAATACGACGGTCAGCCTCGAAGTTGTAAAAAAAGTTCCATCAGAGCCCGATTCTTTGGATTTTCAAAAGAACCGCTTGATCGAATATATGGCAAATCGAATTGTAAAGCATCGTCTGGACGCATTGGCGGGGGAATCCGACACGCCCTTTACCTCGGCTTCCATTAGTTCCGGAATTTTTCTGCATCAAATTAATTATGCCGAGATCTCAGCTGATTGCAATCCGGAAAACTGGAAAGATTCTTTTTTTCTAATCGAACAAACATTAAGAAAGGCTTTGAACTTCGGCTTCACTGAATCCGAGCTTGCCAGAGTAAAAAAAGATTTTCTCTCAGAACTCGATAATGCAGTTAAAGAGGCTTCTACGCGCAACAGCAAGAATCTGGCAAGAAAGATCATATGGAGTTTAAACACAGACCGCGTGTTTATGTCACCTGAACAGAAAAAAGAACTTTTTGCTTCGACAATCAACTCCGTAACATTAAAAAATGTACACGATGCGTTCAAGGATATCTGGCCCCCCGATGACCGCCTGGTGCTCGTCACCGGCAATGCAAAGCTGACCGATATGAATACGGATCCTGAAACTCAAATACTGGAGGCTTATTTCAACAGCAGATCTGTCACAGTATCCAGGCCGATTGAAAAGAGCTCTGTAGCCTTCCCTTACCTTCCGGAACCTGAAAAAGAAGGTCGGATTATCCGGACAACAAAAATTCCTGATCTTGGAATTGTCCAGGTGGATTTTAAAAACAGTGCCCGTCTGAATCTCAAAAAAACCGATTTTAAGGCCAATCAGGTAATCATTAATCTTGCTTTTGGCCGGGGCAAATCTTGTGAGCCGTTAAACAAGCCGGGTCTCGCGCTTCTAACCGCGAATGTGCTTAATGAAAGCGGTCTCGGAGCTCTAAAACGGGATGAGATTGAACGGGCCCTGTCCGGAAAAAATACAAGGGTTACTTTCCATGTCGATGAAGACCGCTTTTTGTTGAGAGGAGAGACGGTGACCCATGAAGTTCCCTTGCTGTTCGAACTACTTTATGCCCATTTTGTTGATCCGGGATTTAGACAAGAAGCTTATGAGCGTTCTTTGGAGCTATACAGGCAGAAATACATAGCGCTTTCCAGTTCAATCAACGGTGCAATGGAACTTTCCGGCGTTCGTTTTCTTGCAGGAGGAGACAATCGTTTTGGCCTTCCCGATAATAAAAATTTTAATAGATTGACCCTTGACGATGTCAAATCGTGGATTACCCGGTCCATTGGAAATAATGATGTAGAAGTGTCTGTTGTGGGAGATTTTGATATGGAATCCACAATCAAATTGACCGCTAAATATTTTGGAAGCCTTTCCCTGAAACCTGTCATCAACGAACAAAAAGAAAAAAAATTACCTGCATTTCCTGTCGGTCAATCAAAAACGATATCTGCTTCGACAAAGATCCAAAAAGGACTGATTGTTATTGCCTATCCAACGGAAGATTTATGGGATATCAGCCGAACACGCCGCTTATCCGTTCTTTCGTCAATTATTTCAGACAGGCTTCGTGAGCAGATACGGGAAAAGCTGGGGGCCGCCTATTCTACGTTCGCTTTTAACAGGCCGAGTCGTGTTTACCCGGGATATGGAATTCTTCAGGCAAGGGTTTATGTGGATCCCGAAGAAGCAGATATGCTGATAAAAAAAGTAAAGGAAATATCATCCGGCCTGGTAAAAGATGGTTTGACTCAGGACGAGCTGCACCGGGCCATAGCACCCTCGCTCACCAGCATCAAAGATATGCTTCGAAAAAATAACTACTGGCTCGATACGGTATTAACCGGCTCTGAAAAATATCCCCAGCAAATTGACTGGAGCAGGACGATAAACAAAGATTATGAATCTATTACACAAGAAGAAATTGCAAATATCGCAAAAAAATATCTGGATAACCACCAGGCGGCAACCATTATAGTGAAGCCCAATAAACTCTAATTGATCGCAAACAAACCGGGAGAAACATTATTAGGATCTAAATGCACCGATTATGTTGGATCAGAATTGTATAGGAGATTACTCAAATTGACAAACTCCTCTACGTTCAACGTCTCAGCCCGTCGAACAGGATCGATGCCCGAACGTTCCAGTATATGCTTTGCCGTATTTGCGTCAATGTTGAGTTCGCTTGCGGCAAGTGCATTTTTCAGGGTTTTCCGTCTGTTTCCGAAAGCTGCTTTGATAACCCTGAAAAAGAATGCTTCATCTCGCGCTGGATATACTACCTTATTTTTAAATTTTATTTCCAGGATCTCAGAGTCCACTCTGGGTTTTGGATAAAAAAGAGCCGCCTTGGCATCGGCCAGTTTTTTTATGTCTGAGCAGTACCGGAGCATAACCGCTAACCGCCCGTAATCCTTGCAATCCGGCTGTGCGGAAATGCGTTGGGCCATTTCTTTCTGAAACATGAGAATGGCCCGGCTCACCATTTTTCTGGATTTTACAAGTTGAACCAGAATTTGGGAAGAAATATTATAGGGAAGATTACCCATAACCACTATCTTTCGTCCGATATTCTCTGCCAGAACTTCGATATCAACCGTCAATATGTTTTTATCAATGACAACCGTATTTGAAAGACCGCCGGCCAGAATCTCTGTCTTTAAAATGTCGATAAGTTGTCGATCTTTTTCAACCGCAAAGACCTTCTTCGCTTTACGAGCCAAAGGAATGGTCAAAGCGCCCAGGCCTGCTCCGATTTCAAGCACAACGTCTTCAGGCAAGATTCCGGATCGATTTACAATCATTTTTGTAAACGCCGGATCTGTTATAAAATTCTGGCCCAGCTGTTTTTTGGGTCGGATATTGTGAGCGGCAAGTAGAATTCTAGGAGATGTCATACCTGTAGACAAAAAAGTGCTTCAATAATTTTTTTCATGTTTTATGCGATCGTATGGTTATAAAAATTTTCCGGGTTAGAAAATAAGCCGCAATACCCGGTAAAATTCCCAGTATTACGCCTCCCGCGATCATGGCCATTGTAATATCCGATCCCAGTTTTAAAAGCTCTAAAATCGACTCGAATTTCACATCAATTGAGCCGGGATCGCCCAGAATAAACATCCCTGTTTTATAACTTCCCCAATAAAAAAGCGGCGCAGTCAGCGGATTACAAAACCAGACGCCGAGGGCTGCAGCGGCTTTGCTCCCGCGAAAAATAAACGCCAGGGCAACAGCGATAACCGTATGAAACGGCACGGTTGGGGTTATGCCTATAAAAACTCCGATGGCCATTCCCATGGCGACATAATGGGGATCGCCATGAAGTTGTTTTACGCGTTCCGTAAATTCCCGGACATTGAATTTTTTTAAATATTCAGATTTCTTGACGATAGAATCTTGTTTTGTTTTTTTCATTTCTTTTTCGTAAATGGGAATTTTGCTTCCGGCTAAGGGTATCATGAAAGGTCTTTATTTTCAACGACTCATTATTTTTCCCATGCCCGGCGTAACGGGATGACACCATAACAATTTACCATCTCGACTCTCAGAATATCTTTACGCCGGATCCGGGCGTTTCAGTTTGACCATATGGAAATCTCCTTTAATACGGCGAAGCCGCCCCACCGCCTCCCAAGGAAAAGAATTGCGGACAGACGAATAAAGGACCGCAAAGGGATTGTATAACTTGACTTTTTATACAATTTTTGCTGAACTCATGGAAAGGTTTTTGTGGGCGAATCCCAAAACACTCATGATGAGAGTAAAGCAGAAGGAGAATCACATGACCCGGAAAAGAGGGAAATCTGTAAGTTTTGATGCAATGATAAAGTTCTTCATACGATACTACAATATTCCAACGAAGAAAGATATCGACAAACTTATGGCCAGGATGGATCGACTTGATAAGGCTATCAGATCCTTTGAATCATATGCCAAAAGAAGATCGAAGCCCTCTGTAAAATCTGCCGTCGAAAAATCTACCATGACTTCTTCCGATATGGCACTTGAAGTAATCAAAAGGTTCAGAAAAGGGGTGGGATTTTCCGAAATTCAGGCCAGAACGGATTTTGGAGATAAAAAACTTCGCAATATTATTTACCGGCTGCATAAAACAGGAAAAATCATTCGCAAGGAACGTGGTGTTTATATCGCTTCTTAATTAAACTTTGATAAACCCGTAAAAAGTCAAAATTCGACGTCAAAGTAAAAAAACTTCAGATTCAAAGCGCGCAAATTTCGAAAAATTAGACGTACTTATCGTACGGCGCAATGACGAGGAATGCAGCGCAACCCGGAAGTTGGACTTTTTACGAAGCCGTCTATTTTGATACACATCAAATCTTAAAGGTACTCCAATCATGAATACGTCTATTGATAAAAACAACCCGGATCTCAAAGAAGCCTGCACCGTTTATGGCTATTCTATAAAACATGCCGTTGAACTCAGGGAAATCGATTCTCTTTTTTATCTTCTTGAACATACCTCAACAGGCGCAAGACACGCTCACATCAGCAACAGCGATAAAGAAAATACTTTCAGCGTAGCCTTTAAAACGGTTCCCTCCGATTCAACCGGTGTGGCCCACATATTGGAGCATACCGCTTTATGTGGTTCCAGTAAATTTCCTGTACACGATCCGTTCTTTTCTATGCTTAAAAGGAGTCTAAGCACCTTCATGAACGCTTTTACTTCATCTGACTGGACCATGTACCCTTTTTCCACTCAGAACAGAAAAGATTTTTATAATCTAATGGATGTTTATCTGGATTCCGCTTTTTACCCCACCATTGATGAGCTTAGCTTTAAACAGGAGGGGCACCGCCTTGAACCGGCAGATGACACACAAGATACGGATTCATTGAAACTGGTTTATAAAGGCGTTGTTTACAATGAGATGAAAGGGGCCATGTCTTCCCCGAACCAGGTCATGGTCCGATCTATTTTAAATGCAATCTACCCGGAGACCACCTACAGTAATAATTCCGGCGGAGATCCTGCAGTCATTCCCCAACTGACATACGATCAGCTCAAGGCCTTTCATGGACGGCATTACCATCCCAGCAACGCTTTCTTTTATACCTATGGGAACCTGCCTTTAAGGGACCATCTGAAGTTTATCCATGACAAAATCTTAATTCATTTTAAACCCATGGACCCCAAGACCGATGTTCCGTCTCATCCGCGATGGAGCACTCCTAAAAGAAAAACATATCCATATCCATTGGATAAAAACGAAGACCCGGCAAAAAAATGCCAGGTTTGCGTGGCATGGCTCACCGCCGATATCAAAGATGCTTTTGAGATCTTGATCCTTACCCTTCTTGAGAAAATTCTTCTTGGAAACCCTGCATCTCCCCTGCACAAGGCATTGATAGATTCCAAACTGGGATCATCTCTTTGCGACGGCACCGGATATGATGCCGACAACAGGGACACCATGTTCGTTTGCGGATTAAAGGACGTCGATAAATCGGATGCCGATAAAATTGAAACGATAATTTTCGATGTTTTAAAAGATTTATCCGAAAACGGAATAGACAAACACATCATTGAATCCGCCGTTCACCAGATAGAATTCCATCGAAAGGAGATAACAAATACGCCGTATCCATACGGCATTAAACTGCTCTTAGCTTTTGCCGGAAACTGGTTTCATGGCGGTAACCCTGTGAGAGTTTTGCAGTTCGATGCGGATCTTAAACGACTTCGTCATGAAGTTTCCAAAGGACCCTTTCTTGAAAATCGGATAAAAAAATATTTTCTGGACAACCCCCACCGGGTCCTTCTTTCCCTTGTTCCCGATCAGGTTATGGAAGAAAAAGAACGCGAACGCGTTTCAGGGGAGCTGGATCGGATCAGAGCCGGTATCATGCCGTCGGAACTTGAAAAAATTATAGAAGATACCCGCGCGTTAAAACAACTCCAGGAAGAAAAAGAGGATGTTTCATGTTTGCCCACCCTGGAACTCGAAGAGATTCCAAAAGAAATTCAAAGTGTAAAAACATCGGCATCCTCCCCCATAGTACCGGCCGCCTGTTATCAACAGGCAACTTCCGATATTTTTTATTTCCTGGCCGTCGCCGGAAGTGGATTGCTGTCAAAACAGCGGCTCCCTTTGGTCCCTTTTTTCTGCCATGCCTTTTCCAAGGTGGGCACATCCGTCCATGACTATGTTGAGATGGCCCAACGGATTGATGCCTATACAGGCGGCCTCGGCCTATCCTGCGATGCCCGGACCGGCTTTGACGATTCCGGCGCATGCCTGCCCCTTGTTGCTTTTGGTGGGAAATGCCTGGTGCGGAATCAGGATAAAATGTTTGAAATTATTGAAGACCTTTTTTGCAAATTCGATTTTTCAGACCTGGATCGTTTAAAAAGCCTTTTTCTGGAATACCGGTCCGGTCTTGAATCCATGATCGTTCAAAACGGGCACAGGCTGGCGATGACGCTGGCGTCAAGAAATTTTTCCATCAGTAATGCCCTCAGCGAGTCCTGGAATGGAATTCATCAGTTACAGACCATAAAAGAAATAACCGATAATCTTACGGAGACCGCGCTTAAATCCATCTCCGAAAAACTTTCCGAAATCGGCAGAGTTTTGTTTACAAAAAATAATCTCAAAATCGCTTTGATCGGCGAAGACCATGCAATTTCCGCAGCTTTTTCACCGATAGCAGCCTTTCAAAATGGGCTGGGAAAAGAACCGGAATCTTTAAAATCGGCCCATGGATTCGGTCCGCCGGAAATCGACGTTTTTGATGCAATTCCCAGAGAAGGATGGAGTACATCCTCTGCTGTTTCATTTGTCGCCGCTTCATTTAAGGTCGTTCGTCTGGAACATGAAGATGCACCGGTCTTATCCGTTATCAGCAAAATACTCAGGTCCATGTATCTGCACCGGGAAATTCGCGAAAAAGGCGGCGCCTACGGCGGGTTTGCCATATATAATCCTGAAAACGGGGTTTTTCATTTCGGTTCTTACAGAGATCCCCACATCGTTTCTACCCTTAAAGCATACAACGGCGCCAGAGAATTCATAAGATCGGGAAACTACGGCAACGAAGATGTCAAAGAGGCCATCCTCCAGGTATGCTCTGAAATTGACAAGCCTGATCCCCCGGGGCCGGCAGCCAGAAAAGCTTTTTTCAGAAAAATCGTCTCGTTATCGGACGAGATGCGTGAACGGTTTAAGGAAAAACTCCTTTCAACTACCCGGCGGCAAGTCATGAACGTTGCTGAAAAATATTTTACTGACATCGATGATCGACTGGCAGTAGCGGTTATATCGAGTGAGGACAGGTTGAAGTCCGCCAACAGGGAACTTGGGGAAAACCCCCTTAAACTTTTTAGAATTTAAGGGTTCGCCCAAAAATAACTTCCCGGAATTTGCGCACAGATTTGGTTCAGGCTTGGCCGATCCGAGAGAGCAACACCACAGAAATAGCGAGCTATTTTTCTTCATAAACTGCCGCGACTGCATCCAGCGCACCGGGCTGAACCTTAAATCCTTCAGCTTTAAGAACCGTTTCAAGGGCGGACAGAAAAACCATAACGTTCCTTGGATGGCTGGTATGCCCCATGAGTCCGACCCGCCAAATTCTTCCGGCAAATTCACCCAATCCGCCGCCAATCTCGATACCAAAGTCATTGAGGAGGGCTTTTCGTATTTTGATATCATCCACACCATCAGGGATACAAACCGCATTCAACATAGGCAGTCGTTCAGACTCCGGTACAAGCATCAAAAGCCCCATTATTTCAATTCCGGCGACCAGGGCGCAATGGTTTAAACGGTGTCGCTCAAAACGCCGGTCCAGGCTTTCCTCGGCAATAATGCGTAGTGCCTCACGGAGACCGTAAATCATATTAATGGGTGCCGTATGATGATATTTCCTTTCATCTCCCCAGTAGTCCCTGACCATGGACATATCCAGGTACCAGCTCATCACCGGCGTTTTTCGTTTTTCAAGGGCATCTATGGCCGCCTCACTGAATGAAATGGGTGAAAGTCCGGGGGGACATGATATGCATTTCTGGGTTCCGCTGTAGGCGGCATCGATTTTTGTTTTGTCAAACGCAACGTCCATGCCGCCCAGGGAAGTAACGGTATCCACTATGAATAAGGCCCCGACATCGTGGGCAACATCGGCAAGATCTTCCAATGGCTGGCAGACCCCTGTGGATGTTTCAGCATGCACCACGGCAATGACTTTGGGGTTGCAGCCCGACACGATTTTTTGAACCGCCTCGGGATCGATGGTTCTTCCCCACTCGGCATCTACACGGACGAGCTTGCCCCCAATGCGATTCACGATATCGGCCATCCTCGAACCAAATACGCCGTTAACGCACACGACAACTTCATCGCCGGGTTCAATCAGATTTGCAAGGCAGGTCTCCATACCGGCGCTTCCGGTCCCGGAAATCGGTATGGTTAAAGGATTATTCGTTTGAAAAAGATATCGGAGCAACTGCTGAACGTCATTCATAATCGATAAAAAGTACGGATCCAGGTGCCCGATACAGGGTGCAGCCATGGCCTGAAGAACCCGTGAAGGAACGTTGCTGGGTCCGGGTCCCATGAGAATCCGTTCACCCGGATTTAATTTTCTGTAATCATCCGCATTAATTTTCATTTAACACTCCTTTTATTGCGAAATGTTTGGTCCACATCACATCCGTGGCCATATTTTATCTTCCCTGGTAAAACCAGATAAAAAATCACCTCGCCGCCAAATGGGCCATCCACATGGTCAGCGGAGGGCAAAAAGAAGAAAAAGAGATAGAACTAAAATCTCAGATGTCATGATCTCTTCCCTGTATTTCACCCAGCAAGAATGTGACGCCGTGAACCATGAAAATGAGGCCGCTTAAAGGAATAATACTAAAGACAATCCATTTGGGCAGATAGAGGGCCGGTGATATCTGAAACCGTACAAAATAAGAAAATTTAATCCCGAAGAAGATCATTACCCCGAACAGAACCATGGAAATCAAATGAATAAAAATGGTAGAAATTCTTTGAAGTGGCGCCGGCAAGTGAACATGAACAATATCAATGCCGGGGTGGAGGCTGCGGCGGTAAGCAACGGAAGCCCCTAAGAACGTTAACCATACCAGAAGATATCGGGCCAGTTCTTCTGACCAGAATAAAGAGTGATTTAACACATAACGGCAAAAAACCTGGACGGCAACAATTATGGACATGGTAAAACCGAGTCCAAAAAGAGAGTATTCAACCCAATGATTTATGGATCGGCTTAACCGCTCGAGAGCGTCCATTTTTCCACCATTCTGTTAAAAAAAAGAATCCGGGCTCACTTTAGAAGTTTATATTGTTGTAAAACATTAAACACCGTCATCGACTCGGCAGACAGGAATCCAAACAAGATCGCCACAATTTTGAAACCCTCGATTCAGGTTCCGGTTTGTTTACGGTCAATTAGGGTAAAACTATCTGGTTGCATTTAATATTTCTATCAGCAATGCCTGGACCCTGGGTTCGCTGTAAAGATTCATGTCCTTTAGTCCGGCCACTTTGGTACGAAAGGCGTCGATATCCGGATTCTCTTCGACCTGCATTCCCTTTTCTTTGAGAAAGCTCAACCGGGCGGCATTTTTGGAGCGATCGTCTTTTCGCTGGAACACGGCAGCGTCATAAATGGTGGTTTGAATCAAGTCCTGTGTTTTGGAATCCAACGTCTTCCACCATTTGAGAGAAGCCACGTCAATGTGGGGAGAATAGACATGGCGGGTCAGGGTCATATATTTCTGAATCTCGTAAAACTTGTAGACCTCCATTACCCAGAGGGGATTTTCCTGGCCGTCGATAACGCCCTGTTCCAGCTCGGTGTAGATCGGCCAGGGCATTGGTGTTGGGTTCGCTCCCAGAGCCTGCCATATCGCTTTATGGAGAGCAGAGGCCATGACCCGGATTTTGAGCCCCTTTATATCATCCGGACTTTTCACGGAACGATTGTTATTTGTAAGGTTCCTGAATCCGTTTTCTGAAAAACACAACCCCTTAAAGCCGGCTCTTTCTAAACTTTTTAATATTTTAGCACCCAGAGGACCGTCCAGGATTTTATCCGCCTGCCCATAGTCTTTAAATAAAAAAGGATAATTGACCACCCTTACAACCGGGTCGAATGTATCAAAAGGGCCGCCGGTAATAATTCCCATCTGAATCGTGTTCATTTGTATCTGCTGAAGGATTTCGGTTTCATTGCCGATGGATTTGGAATGGAAGATTTGAACCTGAATATTCCCGTTTGAACGCTGTTCAAGGAGTTCTTTAAATTTTTCGGCCACAATATTTTGGGCGGAACCCGGTTTGGTCACAACACCCAATTTGATTCCGATAGAGGCCATGGCAGATCCAGAATAAAAAAATACGGCAAGTGCAATCATAATCAACAGACGCTTTTTCATAAAATAGTCCTCCTTTAATCTCACCTAAATTAGGTCTCAATCGAACAAAAACGCTCCATGGAAGTTGTCGGGTTTCGGGTGCCGGAAAACCGATTCCGGCTGTTTGATCCCCCAGGCGAGTTTTGGCACAACCGGGATTATGGCCCGGCAATGCTTTTAAGCTGCTGTACGGACGATTCCGGGATCCCACCCTTTGCCGCCGCAATATCTATAGTATAGAAAGCAAGTGTTTTATAAAGAGTCAGAAGTTCCGGTCTTTTTAACCCGATTTCTTTGATATGCTTTTCTACGGTTTTTACATCCCCTCTGGCAATAGGGCCGGTGAGCGCGTCTTCGGCCCCGGTTTTTTCTATGTTGGACAACGTGCCTTCAATAAGAGGTTTTAACAGCTTAAACGCATCCTGACGGTCGACTCCGGCATCACCGATGAGCTGAATTGCAAGGTCAAGCAAAGTGACCAGATAATTTGATGCCACCACCGCTGATGCGTGGTAAAGGGTTTTGGCTTCTGTCAGAATCTCAACATCCAGCCCGCCGAGATCGGCGGATATCTTCTTTGCAAATTCAAGTGCTCGTTCTTCACCTTCTATAGAAATAACGATATCTTGAAAAGGATTGGTTTCGTATTCTGCCGAAGCAAAACTCTGCAAGGGATGCATAGACCCTATCCATGCACCGCAGTCCTTGGCACTGGATAAAACCGATGATGCCAGTGCTCCGCTGCAGTGCATCACAACTGCATTATCGGCAAAACCGATATTTTTTGATATTTTGTTACACGTGTCCGGTATGGCACTGTCCGGTGTTGTAATAAAAACGATATCCGCCCCGGGTGTTATCTCCCATGGGACATTGCTGAAATGGTCGGACTGGACTATATTTGCGACCCGTTTGGCTGAGGAAATGCTTTTGCTGGCAAATCCGACAGCCCTGTATCCGGCCCGGGTCAAAAAAACGGCAAGGGCCGTACCCACCCTTCCGCATCCGACAATGGCAAATGAAGGCTTCATTCTTGTCTCCTTGCTCGCTTATGGTGCTTAAAGTGACTACAATGGCTAACCGGCGATTGTCAACCCAAAGCGGTCCGTTGTTTGGATGTTTGAAGCGCCGAATATTTTCTTGACACACAGGAACCATTTCGTCATACTTTGACTTTTCAACAGCAGGTTTTTCTTAATATTTGTACCATTTTGATATATGAAATCGTATCGGATTCACGCGGCCCACTAAAAACCCGGTTCGTATGAATCCTTTGGAGAAATATTTTTTAATTTTTTTAATTAAGGGACTATTCTGAAACAACATCCGACATCCAAAATCACCGAAAAAGATGAAACGTTGACCTTCCAGGAAATGATCGACGTTATTTTGGAAGAGAACCGCTGTGTGGCGCAAAACATCAGCAACAAAATTGCGGAGGATTTTATCCGGAGGATTCTGAATGCGGAATCTATTTTTTTTTCCGCACAGGGAAGGTCCGGTTTTATTTTGCGCTGTTTTTGCATGCGCCTGATGCATTTGGGTTACAGCGTCTACTTTTGCGGCGAAACCGTTACGCCGGGAATAACCCGTAATGACCTGCTCATCGTATTGAGCGGGTCCGGAGAAACCCCCTCGACCCTCGAAGCAGTAAAAAGCGCCAGACAGCACAATACCGAAACATTCGGTATCCTGGGGAATATGGAATCAGGAATCGCGTCCCTGGTGGACAAAAGCCTGCATATTCCAGGGACTACGAAACTGTGCAAAGATGGTGAGCCGAGCTCATTGCAAATGGCCGGCTCTCTGTTTGAACAATCTGCGTTTCTTTTTTTTGAGGCGGTGATTTCAAAGCTGTACCAAACACAGAAAAAGGATGTCGGAAGGGTTTCATCCAGACATGCGGTAATTGAGTAAAGATTCCGGCCAAAAGGAGTTGGCTTTGATATAAGCCCTGGAAGGGGCTGCTTTACTTAAAGCGTACAAGTTAAAAGTGTCTAAAGTGATCTAAAGTGCCTATTTATCCCGTATTCATCGGGGAAGTTATGGAGTCGCTTTCAGCCGTCGTAGCCATAGGCTACTATGGCGAAGTCGGCTCGCTCCACTGATTTCATATAACTGACAGAATTCCTTAACTTTGGCTCACTTTAAACTTTAGTACACTTCAAACTTTTCCAGCAATTCTTCAGGCAGAGCTAAAACTCTCTGACCTGGTACAGAAAACCAGATTTTTTATGACTAAATGAAGGAGGAAATATGAAACCAATCCTGCAATTGGCATTAGATTTTATTGATTTGAAGCGGGCTCTGAAAAATGCCGAGGCCGGTATCGCCGGCGGCGCCGACTGGCTTGAGGCAGGCACTCCCCTCATCAAGAGTGAAGGCCTCCATGCTGTACGGGAGTTGAGAAGACTTTTCCCGAACGCCACCATCGTTGCAGATATGAAGATCATGGATGCCGGAAGAACCGAGGTTGAGACTGCAGCCAAAGCAGGTGCCAACATCGTCGATGTACTTGGCGCAGCCAGCGATGCGACCATCCGGGAATGCATCCAGGCCGGCAAGAACTATGGTGCAAAAATTGTGGTGGATATGATTGCGGTGGATGATGTTCTATCCAGAGCAAAGCGGGTCGAGGACTTTGGGGCCGACTATGTATCGGTACATTGCGCCATCGACGAACAGATGGAAGGTAAAGATCCTTTCGACGCTTTACGCCAGGTCAGCGAAGCATTGTCCATTCCGGTGGCGGTAGCCGGAGGTATAAATTCTGAGACTGCTGCCAGAGCGGTGGAGGCCGGTGCAGCCATCGTTATTGTGGGGGGCGCCATCACCAAAGCCATGGATCCCGAACAGGCGACCCGAGAAATCCGGCAGGGGCTCGATACCGGAAAAAGCATCAGCACCACCCTTTTTAAACGAAAGGGCGAATCTCAGATTCGAGAAATATTGGAGATGGTGTCGTCCGCGAACCTTTCGGATGCTCTCCATCGAGGGGGCGTTCTGCAGGGAATTCGTCCGATTTTCCCCGGCATACGAATGGTGGGGCAGGCGGTTACCGTGAGAACATATCCCGGAGACTGGGCCAAACCGGTTCAGGCCATCGACGAAGCACAGCCGGGTGAAGTTGTTGTCATCGATGCCGGTGGCTCGGGGCCGGCCCTCTGGGGAGAGCTGGCAACCCATTCCGCAGTTCAAAGGGGTCTTGCCGGCGTTGTCATTGACGGCGCCCTGAGAGACAGCCCTGAAATTATTGACATGAAATTCCCGTCTTTCAGCAGACTTGTAATGCCCAATGCCGGTGAACCCAAAGGGTTTGGAGAAATCGGCGTTCCGGTGACGGTGGGCAATATGCGTGTAGAACCCGGAGACTGGCTCCTGGGGGACGATGACGGGGTTGTGGTACTCCCAAAAGCCATTGCCGTGGAGTACGCCAACCGGAGCATGGATGTTCTGGAAAAAGAAAACCGCATACGAGAAGAGATCAAAGAGGGGAGCACCCTGAGCCAGGTGACAGAGCTTTTGCGGTGGGAGAAAAAGTAAAGAATTTGGTCCAAAGGACCCGGCTTTGATATAACCCATAGAAGGGGCTGTTTTACTTAAAACCGTATAAGTTAAAAGTGTCTAAAGTGCCTAAAGTTATGGAGTCGCTCCGCTCCGCTGGTTTTATATAATTGACAGAATTCCTTAACTTTAGCTCACTTTAAACTTTAGTTCACTTCAAACTCTTGCAGCGATTCTTTAGGCAGAGCCGGAGAACTCTGATTCCCGCAATGCGGGACAGGCAAGGCCCATCGGAGATCCCGCTTCGCGGGGGAGGACCAAGTTTTCAAGGACTTATAAAGATGATACAATTAATTAAAGGATTTAAAGATATTCTCCCGGGTGAAGTTGAGCTCTGGCAGGAGATCGAAAAGACTACCAGAGCTCTTTTTGAAAATTTCGGATTCAAAGAGATCCGGATTCCGATTATGGAACGCACCGAACTGTTTGCCAAGAGCATTGGTGAAGATACGGATATTGTTGAAAAAGAAATGTACACCTTCCCGGACCGAAAAGGTGACCTTATCACCCTGCGGCCCGAAGCAACGGCATCTGTTTGTCGATCATATATCCAGCACAAATTGTATGCCAAGGATCCGGTCCGAAAATTTTATACTATCGGCCCTATGTTTCGCCGGGAAAGGCCCCAAAAAGGGAGATACCGGCAGTTCTATCAAATCAATGCTGAAATTATCGGTGTGGATTCGCCGTTGGCGGACGTTGAATTGATTTTTTTCCTGTGGACACTTTTTTCAAGACTGTCTGTGTCCAATGTTGCGGCCCACATCAATTCCCTGGGTTGTCCTGAATGCCGTCCGGGATTCAAAACAGCCCTTTCAGATTTTTTAACGTCATCCAGCGAAAATCTTTGTTCAGACTGTGTCAGAAGAAAAGACCGAAATCCTTTGCGCGTCCTCGACTGCAAAGTGCCTGCCTGCAGAGCGGCAATGACGGATGCACCGTCTATTCTGGATTATTTGTGTCCGGCTTGCAATCAGCACTTTGAAATCGTCAAGGAAACCCTTAAAGCAATCAACGTTCCGTTTATCATTGATAAAAAACTGGTCAGGGGCCTGGACTATTATACCCGTACAACCTTTGAACTTCAGGCAGGTGGATTAGGTGCACAGAATGCTGTGGCAGGCGGAGGGCGATATGACGGTCTGATCAAAGCCCTCGGCGGACCGGATACTCCGGCAACAGGATTTGCCATAGGGTTTGACCGATTGGTAGATATTTCGGATCTTAACAGCACGGATTTTGCCCGGACACCTGATATTTTTATCGCTGCACTGGGTGAAAAAAACCGATCCCTGGCGTTTGAATGGAAATGTTCATTAGGCCTTGAAGGCATTAAAGCGGACATGGAATTTGGCGATAAAAGTTTAAAAAGCCAGATGAAACGGGCCCACCGGCTGGGTGCAAAACATGTCTTGATTGTGGGTGATAACGAGATTAAAGAAGGGGCTGTTATTCTGCGCGATATGGCAACAAAAGTACAGATGTCGATCCCCACTGAAAATGTTGTGGAAAAGATTATAGAAAAATTTTCGTAAAAATTCAGTTACACTTGAACATCCTTTGAAGCCGGCGTGCTTCAAAGAACCCAACGTAAACAAATTTTTTTAGTTATAGAAAGGAGTTAGTTCCATTGTCAGATAAACTTGGTAATATGAGGAGGACCCACACCTGCTGCGAACTGGGTGTGGAAAATGCGGGCGCGGAAGTGGTCCTGATGGGATGGGTACAGCGTCGAAGGGATCATGGGGGGGTGATTTTCGTCGACCTGCGGGACAAAAACGGTCTCACCCAGGTTGTCTTCAACCCTGAAGTCAGCCCCACCGTTCATGCAAAGGCCCATGTCATCCGCAGCGAATACGTTATCGGTATACGGGGGAATGTTAAAAAAAGACTGGAAGGGATGACCAACCCCAAACTTAAAACCGGTGAGATAGAGGTGTTTGCCACGGAACTCAAAATATTAAATACCGCTGAAACGCCGCCGTTTATGATTGAAGACACCGTGGATGTTTCGGAAAATATTCGACTGAAATTCCGTCATATCGATCTGAGACGGCCACTTTTACAAAAAAACCTCATTACCCGGCACAAGACTGCCGCCTTTATAAGGCAGTATCTGGACGACCATGGATTTACCGATATTGAAACGCCGGTGCTCACCCGGAGCACACCCGAAGGCGCAAGGGACTATCTTGTACCCAGCCGGGTTAATCCGGGCATGTTTTACGCCCTGCCCCAGTCTCCGCAGATTTTCAAACAGTTGCTTATGATTTCCGGATTTGACCGGTACTACCAGATTGTCAAATGCTTCAGAGACGAAGATCTCAGAGCGGACCGCCAGCCGGAGTTCACCCAGATCGACATGGAGATGTCTTTTGTTGGGGAAGACGACGTGATGGAAATTACGGAGAACATGATGGTCGATCTCTTTAAGAACGTTCTGGATAAAGACCTTCAAACACCCTTTCCCCGCCTATCTTATGAAGATGCCGTCGGTCGTTTCGGACTGGATAAACCCGATATCCGATTTGACCTTGAACTTATTGATATTTCAGATATTGTGAAGAACGCAGGGCTCAAGGTCTTCTCCGATGCCGTTAAAAAAGGCGGCATCGTTAAGGCAATAAATGCCAAAGGCGGCATCGACTTTACACGAAAAGAGATCGATGATTTAACGGACTTAGTCGCTGTTTACCGGGCAAAGGGACTGGCATGGATCAAAGTGCGTGAAGATTCATGGCAATCCCCCGATTGCAAAATTCTTCACCGACGATGAAAAACAGGCGCTTGCAAAGCGGATCGATATGCAGCCCGGAGATCTTGTCTTTTTTGTTGCCGACCAGCCAAAGATCACTAACGAGGCGCTGGGGCAGCTTCGAAATTTTCTGGGGAAAAAGCTCGGACTGATCCCGGAGGACAGCTTCAGCTTTGTATGGGTCACCCGGTTTCCATTGCTGGAATTTGATGAAAACGAAGGCCGTTACCAGGCATTGCACCATCCCTTTACGGCCCCCTCTTGAAGAAGATTATGATCTGCTGGAAGGTGACCCGCTTTCTGTCAGATCAAGAGCATATGACCTGGTATTAAACGGTTCGGAGATCGGCGGTGGGAGCATACGTATCCACCAGCGGAAACTTCAGGAACGGGTGTTTGTAGCACTGGGAATGGATCGGGAAACCTATGAGGAAAAATTCGGATTTTTGCTGTCGGCCCTCGATTCAGGGGCACCGCCCCATGGCGGAATTGCTCTGGGGTTCGATCGGCTCGCCATGATTCTATGCGGACAACCTTCGATCCGGGATGTCATCGCTTTTCCAAAAACCCAAAAAGCGGCGTGTCTGCTGACCAATGCGCCGTCAGGTGCCGATAAAGCCCAGCTCGATGAGCTTTCATTGAGAGTCAAGAAGCTATAAAATCAGCTATGCGAACGATAAAAAATTTAGAAATTCTAAACGGTTAAGGACAACAACCTCAAATTGATCGCCCAGGTAAAGATCATCAACAAACTTATTGAATTTTTGCTTGACTTGATATAAAGTTTTTACTATTTGGAAACGTTCCAATTGATCCCCAGTAGCTCAGTTGGCAGAGCAGATGGCTGTTAACCATCTTGTCCGCGGTTCGAGTCCGTGCTGGGGAGCCAAAATACAATCCGATTTAGTCCGGTTTAGTCCTAAGCCCCTAATTCAAAAAAGAATTTGGGGCTTTTCTTTTCCTGGGTGTTCCAATAAAATCTATTGACATCCCGTCACTTTTGACGGTATTTATGACGGTATCAGCACATACCGTCAAAGGAGATACCGTCATGTCGCTTACTGATACAGCTATCCGAAATGCCAAACCCCGGGAAAAACAGCATAAGCTAACTGACGAAAAGGGGATGTATATGCTGGTAAAACAGGCAGGAAAATATTTTCGTCTTGATTATCGGTTTGGGGGGAAGCGCAAGACACTTGCGCTTGGTGTTTACCCTGACGTGACGCTGAAGGAGGCGAGAGAAAAGCGTGATGAAGCCAGAAAGCTGATAACAGATGGTATTGATCCGGCCCAGGTGAGAAAAGTGACCAAAGTTATGCATGCTGAACAGACGGCGAATAATTTTGAAGCTATTGTGCGTGAGTGGTTTACCAAACGTTCACCAAACTGGGCAGAAAGTTATGCCACGAAAATCATCCGCCGTTTTGAATTATACCTATTCCCATGGCTTGGGAGTCGGCCGATTTCTGAGATTACTCCACCTGAGCTCCTGTCTGTTCTTCGCAGAATAGAAAGCCGGGGGATTCTGGAAACCGCCCATCGCGTAAAACAGACCTGCGGCCAGGTCTTTCGGTATGCCATAGCCACTGGCAGGGCAGAGCGTGATCCTTCAGCAGACCTTCGTGGAGCCTTGGCACCAGTCAAACGCGGACGTATGGCAACCATTACAGAACCAACGAAAATAGGTGAACTGCTTCGAGCCATCGACGGATATGAAGGAACCCCTACTGCGAAATGTGCATTGTGTTTAGCTCCGTTAGTTTTTGTCAGGCCGGGAGAGTTACGCCAAGCAGAGTGGGAGGAAATTGATCTTGATAATTCTGAATGGCGTATCCCTGCTGAAAAAATGAAAATGAAAGACCCACATATCGTTCCCCTATCAAAACAGGCGGTAGTAATTCTTAATGAAATCCACCCAATCACCGGCCAGGGTCGATATGTATTTCCCAGCGTTAGGACAAATTCGAGGCCTATGTCAAACAACACGATTCTGGCTGCCTTGCGGCGCATGGGCTATGCCAAAGATGAAATGAGTGGTCACGGATTTCGTGCCATGGCCTCAACTATTTTGCATGAGCAAGGATGGCCTTCCGACATTATCGAACGCCAACTCGCCCATGCGGAGCGCAACAGCATTAAAGCAGCATACAACTATGCCCAGCACCTCCCCGAGCGTCGGAAGATGATGCAGGCTTGGGCAGATCTCCTTGACTCATTAAGGCGCAACAAAAAGGTTGTGCCATTATTCAAGACGGCAAAAGGAAAATGACCATGGAAAAAATGGATTATTGGCGATTATGTGATGAGCTATCTGTTGTTCAGGCCGCCTTCTTGATAATAGGTGTTGACCCATCGGAGTTCGTGGATGTCCTGAGCTGGCAGGAAAATGAAAAACCTGAAAATTTTTCTGCAACCATTACCGCTTTGTCTCATGCGATTCTCGGTGGTCGACTTCCTGCAACAATTCGTACAGCTGTTGAAACAGGATGGGATAGTACGGCAGAAGCCAATTATGATTACGATACAGGTGAGCCTGATTGGCAGAAAACAACCATATTTGTAGAAGATTTAAAGGTTTGGCTTAGAGGCCGAGGTTTCAAAACAGGGTTCTTTTTCCCTCAAGCCGCTGACACACCAGATTTTCTTGACCCAAACCATAAGAACTATGCCCCAAAGCTATCTGCCGCCATCAGAGCATGGCAGGCAGTTAATGCAGATCCTGAGTTAATAAAAGGTAAAACCGTTAAGCGGGCTCTGCTCAAGTGGCTTCGCAAAAACGCTGATCAGTTCGGGCTCACTAAAGATGACGGAAGCCCAAATGAACAAGGTATTGAAGAAATAGCGAAAATTTCTAATTGGGACACCAAGGGAGGTGCGCCCAGAACGCCAGGTTAATGGCAAACATCATGGAACCATCCTACCTCTCAACCTACTAATATGACTATTTTTTCACTCAACACGCTGTTTCCCCTCCCCCTACAGTTCTGTTTGTATTAACCCACCTGTTCCCTATTTTTCCACGGGGTGGTTTTCGTAACTAGCCTATCTATTCACGAGGGTATTTTCTCCTTATTATCAGGCCATAGTCCAATAACATCCAATTTCAGCATGTGAGGTGCAACTATGGCGAACACAAACCGAGAAAAACTTTCCATCCTTCGGCGTAAACAGGTTGAGAATCGGACAGGCTTGTCCCGCTCAACCATTTACCTTCGCATCCAGGAAGGCACTTTCCCGAGGCCGATCAATCTGGGGGCGCGGGCGGTCGGTTGGCTGGAGAATGAGATAGAAGCGTGGCTGGCCGAACGCATGGAAATTCGCAATAACAGCTAAACGATGGGCAAACGTCACCCTAATCACCGACTCGTTAAAATTCACCGTAGCTACACGGTGGAAGAGGCCGCTAAGTTGCTCGGTAAACATAAAAATACCGTGCGCAGATGGGTCAAAGATGGGCTTGGCACCATTGATGACAAACGCCCCATGCTGATTCTTGGCCATGACTTGGTGGAATTTATTAAAAAACGGCGGGCAAAAAATAAACAGCGCTGCAAACCGGGACAATTCTATTGCGTTCGGTGCCGAGCCCCGAAATTTTCTGCGGGCGACATGGCGGATTATGCACCTGTTACCGAAAAGTTTGGCAACTTGATAGCGATTTGTCCGGACTGCGATTCTATCATGAACCGACGGGTTAGTTTGGCCAGAATCGGGGAGGTTTGCGGAAATTTGGACATTACATTTCCGAAAGAATAGCGACACATAGTTAAGAGAACCAAGCTCTCCGCAAACTGTGACTTGAGACAAGGGGTATGAAATTATGAAAAAGCACAATCCATCCAATGAACGGATTAAGCGCAAGTATTTCGCTTTTTTGAAGGAAGCCAAACGCCACAGTGAGCCAACGGTCGATGCGGTAGCCAAGGCCTTGAATCGCTTTGAAGTTTATAGCAAATTTCGCGATTTTAAGACATTTCATTTTGAACAGGCAATTGCCTTCAAGCGGCATCTTGCCGAACAGAAAGGGCAGCAGTCTGGCAAGAATCTGAGCAAGGCGACTCTGCATGCAACCCTCACGCAGCTCAAGCGTTTCTTCCAGTGGCTGGCCTGGCAACCGGGCTACAAGTCGCGCATTCAGTATTCCGACGCCGAATATTTCAACCTGTCTGACAAGGATACCCGGATCGCGACCGCAAAACGGCATCAAAAAGCGCCGACCATGGAACAGATCAAGCATGTCATCAGCACAATGCCGACCGACACAGAAATAGAAAGACGCAACCGCGCTCTGGTTGCATTCACCTTGTTGACCGGCGCGAGGGATAGCGCGATTGCTTCGATGAAGCTGAAGCATGTCGATCTCATTGCTGGCTGCGTCAATCAGGATGCACGGGAAGTTAAGACGAAATTCAGCAAAACCTTCAACACCTTCTTCTTTCCGGTGGGCAAGGAAATTCGCAGAATTGTAGCGGAATGGGTGTTATATCTCAGAGATGAAAAGCTTTGGGGAAACGATGATCCGCTTTTTCCGTTAACTCGTGTTGTGGTGGGGCCTTCCCGCCAGTTTGAAGCCGCAGGGCTGGAACGGGCTCACTGGAGTACCGCCACTCCCATTCGCAAAATATTTCGTGAAGCCTTTGTCAATGCTGGCCTATCATATTTCAACCCGCACAGCTTTAGAAACACCCTTGTCCGGCTCGGCCAGGAAGTCTGCAAGACCCCAGAACAGTTCAAGGCGTGGAGCCAGAACCTTGGGCATGAGAAAGTTCTGACAACCTTTCTGAGCTATGGTGAAGTTGCCTGCCAGCGTCAGGGTGAGATCATCCGTGACTTGGCAACGCCTCAAATACCCATGCCTACGGATGCCATCGAAATTGCCGAAGCAGTTGTAAAAAGATTGAGCCGGGCTGGAGTGGATGTCTTAAAAAAGTAGTTAGATGCTGGAAATGGTTGGATGTTCTGTATGGGCCGGAAAGAATATTCTGTGCCATAATTGTCATGACCTGTCCTATGGTAAGAGATGACAAAAGTCTGACATATCGCAGGTTTTTGAAGTGGATGACTATCTTGAATATTCATCGGGGTGAAAAGGGGATCGAATCATCATCCCGACGGAATTAAATGAGGAACTATAAAGACAAGGCATCGTGAATTTAAAACCGGCTTGGATCGAAACAAAATTATACAATATATAGTGTATAGGAAATGACCAGGTTTTCATTAAAATATTGAAACTGATAGATAGATAGGTTATTAGTATCACATCTGTTTGGAATCATTAGATATCTGAACTTTTTGCAAGATATCACCGGCCGTCGATCTTATTATAAATCATATCAGAAGGGAGGTATTTTTGAGAAACAACCTGTTTCTTGACCGGATTTGATCCTAAACATTCTTTTCTAATATGATAATAATTGCACTTCTAATTGCCCCATGTTATTTAAATATAATTACAGAATATCATTTTCATATTCCTGTCAAAATTAATTCGTTTCGAACACGATCTGAATAAGACCTGATTTTGGAGTAAGCTCTACTTGATGTAAAAGCTCATACATAGGATAAGACGAATCCCAAATATATGAGCTTTTTTTTGTATTGGAGGATGATCCGATGACTAATCAACTAACATATGAAGAATTGGAACAAAGGATTAAAGAACTAGAAAAAGGGATTTTTTACCTCAAGCAGGCTGAGAAGGAAGTAGAGGGTGAACGAAAGCGTATGGAAGTCATTCTATCTGCGCTGAATACCGGCCTGGCGCTCATCAATCCGGATATGACCGTTGCCTGGGTGAATGCCCAAACGGAAAAGATACTTCCCTGGAACGAGCTGGTCGGTAAGGTGTGCTATGAAGCGGCAGCCAAGCGGGAGGAGCCTTGCGAAGGGTGCGGCGCTCTCGAAGCCTTTTCCGACGGTCAAATCCACCAAACAGAGCGACAGAGCCCCGTTGACGGAAAGTGGCATCACATCGTTTCAATCCCGATAGAGGATGAAAGCGGTGCCGTCGTCCAGGTGCTGGAGAGTACTACCGACATTACGACTCGGAAGGAGACGGAAGCCGTCCGCGACAAAGCTCTGGAGGAACTTAAGGAGCTGAAGGAAAAGTTAGAGCGGGAAAACATCTACCTCAAAGAAGAGATCCAAACGGTTCAGGGATTTAAGGAGATTGTGGGAAAGAGCAACCCGCTTTTGTATGTTCTGTCCAAGGTTAAGCAGGTTGCTGAGACCGACAGCACCGTTCTTATTCAGGGTGAAACCGGCGTGGGCAAGGAGCTGATCGCAAGAGCAATCCACCAGAAAAGTCTTCGTTCCAGCAAACCCTTTGTGAAAGTCAATTGTGCGGCGCTACCCGCCAATGTTATTGAAAGTGAGCTGTTCGGGCACGAACCGGGAGCATTCACCGGTGCAAACCGCCTCCGGCGAGGCCGATTTGAGTTGTCCGACGGCGGGACTATTTTCCTTGATGAAATCAGTGAAATTTCTTTGGAAATACAAGCAAAACTTTTGGGAGTAATCCAGGAGAAAAAGTTCGAAAGAGTCGGCGGTTCAAAAACTCTTAAGGTTGATACGCGCATCATCGTTGCCACAAACCGTCACTTAATGGACGAAATAGCGGCCAATCGGTTCCGGACAGATCTTTTTTACCGGCTGAACGTCTTTCCAATTACTATACCGCCTTTACGAGACCGGCGTAACGACATACCGCCGCTGGTCGAACATTTTGTTGCCATGTTCACCAAGCGCATCGGTAAAACCATCGATCAAATCCCTCAGCCTGTCATGGAACGTCTCGTTGCATACGACTGGCCGGGAAATGTGCGTGAACTTAGCAACGTGATCGAGCGAGCGGTGATCACATGCCCCGGTTTGGTGCTGCGCCTCCCCAAAAGCATCGAATCTAACCTGAAGGAGTCCAATCAAGCTGCCGAGTCCAAGGAAGGTCTTATTACGCTTGAAGAGATGGAACGCCGCCACATTCTCAATGCCCTGGAAATCACTGGGTGGCGTATCAGCGGTGCTAAAGGCGCTGCCAGAATTTTGGATATAAATCCCTCCACGTTGCGAAACCGTATAAAAAAGCTGGGATTGAACAAGACCTAATTCCACCTGCACCCTTCCAAGAAAGCACGCTGTTTGTACCATTCAAATTTCGTAAAGTCGCCACATTAATTTATCATATATGGTAAATTCGCCGTATATAACGAAAAAGCCTTCCGAACATACCCGTTCCAATCCGCATCAAATAAGATTATATTCTATAGTTTTTAAATGGTTATAACTGTTTTCAGGAAAACTCCGGTGACGGCACGATTTTTGAAATAAGACTTAATGAAAGGTGTGATAAAAAATAGCAATCGGAGGAGCCTACACATGGTCGCTTTAGAGATCCTGGTTAAAATCCAGCCGGAAAAACGGTTCGAGTTCATTCAAGCATTCGAGTTGTTGACGCAATCAAACCATAAAGCGCGTGACTGCATTGAACAAACGCTTTTTGAAAAGTCGAATGAATCCAACTCGTTTCTATGGATAGAAGAGTGGAAAAACAATGAATCGCTGGAATCCTATCGCCAGACAGACAAGTTCCGATCATTATTGGGTGCCATGGAAGTACTTGGCTCCCTGATAAAGATACGGATGTTTACCTTAGCAGAGGAGTAAGCATTTATGTCTAAAAATCTTACTGTTTTAACTTTAATTTTATTGCTGGTCCTTGCAAGCCCTTTTCATTGTATCGCTCAGGAGGAGAAAGGCGGGGGGGACCTGGCCGCAAAGACCCAGAACCCTGTGGGAGCCATGTACAGCCTGCCATTCAAGTTTACCTTCGATTATGGTGCAGCCAACGGCGAAGCCACTTTCTTGAACATTCAGCCGGTGATTCCGGTAACTGTTGGTGACTGGAACCTGATCAATCGTGTGATTGTGCCACTTATCGACACGCCCGGTCTTGTCACAGGGAACGCCCGAGATTCCGAATCCTGTTCCGGGCGATGGTGCCACCGGTCTCGGGGATATAAACTATTCAGTCTTTCTTTCTCCGGCTGAACCCGGCAAGGTCATCTGGGGTGTCGGACCTTCAATCATGATGGACACCGCCACAGATGACCAGTTGGGCTCCGGCAAATGGAGCGCCGGCCCCACAGCAGTCGTCCTTATCCAGCCCAAGCCGTGGACACTCGGCCTGCTCGGCCGGCAGCTCTGGTCTTTTGCGGGTGATTCCGATCGTACGAGCGTCAATCAACTCCTCCTTGAACCTTTCATAAATTACAACCTTGATAACGGCTGGTATTTGATCACCGATATGATCCTTACCGCGAACTGGCAGGCGGATTCCGGTAATCGCTGGACCATACCGCTGGGCGGTGGCGCGGTAAGATGTTTGCCATCGGCAGCCAGAAAATGAATACAAAGACTTGAAGCCTATTACAATGTCGAAAAACCGGATGGCGCCCCTGACTGGTCCCTGAGCTGGACGCTCCAGTTTTTGTTCCCCAGATAAAATCGCCGACCGGTCTTAGCAGATGAATCTTAATTAATCTTAATATATGGAGGACGAAAAATGAAAAGAATGATTTCATGGAAAACGTTTGCTGTGGCTATAGTGGCCGTGTTGGGGCTGTGTTTGGCAAGCCCGGCAGCCTTTGCGGCAAAGAACAAACCCAACATCCTAATCATTTGGGGAGATGATGTTGGCTATTGGAACTTGAGCCACATCAACCGCGGCATGATGGGCTACCAAACGCCGAACATCGATCGCATCGCCAACGAGGGCCTATCGTTCACCGATTACTACGGTGAACAGAGCTGCACGGCCGGCCGGGCAGCCTTCATCACCGGCCAGATCCCGGTACGCACCGGCAATACCAAGGTCGGCATGCCGGGCGCCCCGCAGGGACTGCAAAAGGAAGATCCCACCATCGCCGAGTTGCTCAAGCCGCTTGGCTACATGACCGGCCAGTTCGGCAAGAATCATCTGGGCGATCGCAACGAATTCTTTCCGACCGTTCATGGTTTCGACGAGTTCTTCGGTAATCTCTATCACCTGAACGTCGAGGAAGAACCGGAGCTACCGGATTATCCGACCGGCAAGTTACGCGAAATGATAAAACCGCGGGGCGTGTTCAAGTGCACCGCCACGGACAAGGAGAACCCGGAAAAAGATCCGCGCTTCGGGGCCTGGGGCAACCAGGTGTGTGAAGACACTGGACCATTGACCCAGGAACGCATGAAGACGGTGGACGAGGAGTTCCTGGCCGCGACTAAGGACTTCATCCAACGCGCTCAAAAGGACGAAAAACCCTTCTTCGTTTGGTTTAACGCCACACGAATGCACGTCTTCACCCATCTCAAGGACGAGTCCAAGGGCAAGACCGGTCATGGTATCTACCCGGACGGGATGGTCGAGCATGACGGCCATGTTGGCGAACTGCTGGACCTGCTTGATGAGCTTAAAATTGCCGACAACACCATCGTAATGTACGGCACCGACAACGGGGCCGAAGTCTTTACCTGGCCCGACGGCGGGACCACCCCGTTTCATGGGGAAAAGGCGACCTGCTGGGAAGGTGGTTTCCGGGTGCCCGCCGCAGTGCGCTGGCCCGGCAAGATCCCGGCGGGCAAGGTGGTCAACGGAATCGTTTCCCACCAGGATTGGATGCCCACCCTGCTGGCTGCCGCCGGAGAATCCAACATCAAGGAAAAATTGCTCAAGGGCCATAAGGCCGGGAAAAAGAAATTTAAAGTCCACCTGGACGGGTACAACATGCTCGACTACTTCAAGAAGGGTGGCGAGGGTGACGGCCCGCGCAAGGAAATCTTCTATTTCACCGATGTCGGCGAACTGGCCGCAGTGAGATACGAGGACTACAAAGTGCACTTCATGATCCAGGAAGCGCATGGGTTCGATGTCTGGAAGA
>PVMK01157799.1_pt1 | contig 58703 bp, 53 predicted proteins | sample 1853481 | NCBI WGS metagenome assembly PVMK01 (sample SAMN08533507, study PRJNA380276) | Marine sediment metagenome, whole genome shotgun sequencing project.
ACATCTGGCTTCCATGGCGACTGCCAGCTTATCTGCTCGTTCAAAGGTTCTGCGGATTAGGGGAATGCCAAGCCGTATGAGACGATATACCGGATTTTTCCTGTTTTCCACGCAGCGTGCCCGCTGGGCCTCGGCGGTTTCGTTGGCCTGGTTGAGAATCACAGGAACAAATCGAGTGGTCAAGCCCATCATGGTGGCAATCCGTTTTCCGGGAATAAAGGCAAAGGGTTTTAAAACCCACTCCACTGCCGCTTTAATTTCAAAAGACCGCGTGCTAAATATAAAAGCAAATCCCAGCAATACGATGATTGTGAGTCGCCAGCAGATTAACACACCCGACAAAATTCCCTGTCGCGTGATAGAAAAGAATTTGATTTCAATTATAGGATCCCCGGGGGTGGTGACCATCCGTGCCCCCAGAATCAACAATAGTAAAATAAGAAAAAACTGCAGCCCCTTTAAACCGGACTTCAGCGGCAGTCGGGAATTAATAATCAGCACCGTCAACAGACAAGTGAAGATGCCGAGTCTTGGGAAATCTCCGCTCAAACTGATGAGGCTGATCAAGATGAGAAACAAGAGTTTAAATCGCACATCCAGTCTGTGCAGCAGCGATGTCCCCGACCGAAAGCTAAAGGAAGTCAATTCAGCCATGAGCGAACCTCCATCCCCAGAAGAGAGGCACAGGGTGCTCTAACTCCAAAAGTTTCAACCGCATTGACAATTTCAGCAGGCAACCCATCTCTGACGATTTGTCCCTTTTGCATGATGATTAAACGATCGGCATGGGCGATGACCTTTTCCAGATCGTGGGTAATGACCAAAATCGTGTGTCCGGACTGGTGCAAGGATAGTATTTGTTTGAGAACCTGCTTCACCCCCGGGTAATCCAGGCTGGCAAACGGTTCATCAAAGGCAATCACTTTCGGCTCCATTGCTAAAATACCTGCAATGGCCAGTCTTCTTTTTTCGCCACCCGACAGTAAATGGGGGCTTTGGTCTGCGAAATCCGTCAGACCCACAGCAATAAGAGTTTGTTTTACGCGTTTGCTGATTTGGTTGCGATCGAGTTGCAAATTTTCCGGTCCAAAGGCGACATCTTCATAAACCGTCTCACCGACGATTTGGCTATCTGCGTCCTGAAACATCATTCCCACCAAGCGTCTGGCCCGCAGCAAATCGTGTTGTACGGAAACACCGGCCAATCTAACAGCTCCAACCGTCGGCAAAAGAAGACCGTTTAGGTGTCGAATAAGCGTTGTTTTACCGGAACCATTCGGTCCGGCGACAACAACAAAAGCACCTTCTCGAATCTGCAAGCTGATTCTGTCCAGACCCAGCGTGCCGTCCTCGAAACGATGACTGAGATTTTCAATTTCGATGATGTACATTTTTCAGTTCCGTGCTGCGGTTTTCGGGTTGCGAGTGAAGGCTTCAGTAAAGCCCCAATGTGTTGCTGTGGCAGCAATGACTGCCCGTTTTTTATCTGATTGTGCTAAATTAAATTCTAAATTTAACTGGAAGCTATCTCAAAAATAGTAGATCACGGTTTTAGGTTGGCCGGTTTAGCCAGTTGTAATCGGAAAAATGTCTGATTTCATTTTTTACGAGCAAACGGGCTAACGGGCCAACAGGCTCAACCCCCCACCATATCATGTGAGCATTTTAAGGAGGCTCACAACGAAGGTATTGCGCGTTAGATAACGAGAACGAGGACGACGACGAGTACGAAGCGGACGAACGTTGCCTAACCTCGTATTCGTCCTCGTTCTCCTCCTCGTCCTCGATATTGGCATTTTTAAGATAGTTTCTCGTAACCCGAAACGCGAACGACCGGCCGCAGGGCTTTGGCAATGGCAACTGCGGCAGCTATTTTTAGAGCGTCTCCGATAAGAAACGGAACCATTCCCACCACGAGTGCCTTGGCGATGGTCATGCCGGTTACTATTTTCAGCCAGGTAATTCCACAGGCATAAAGTGCGACAGACCCGCAAATCATGGCAAGCACATCGAAAATAGCCCGCGGATTGGCTCTGTTAGAAATTTTGCCGATTAAAAAAACCGTGGGTAGGTAGCCGATCAGATAACCGCCAGTGGGCCCGACGATTCGGCCAATGCCGCCGAGTCCTCCGGCAAATACCGGCAACCCGCAGGCACCAGCCAGAAGATACACACCGACACTGGCAAGCCCCCAACGACTACCGAGCAGCAGACCGGCCAGATAAACAAACATGTTTTGCAATACGATGGGAACCGGACCGATCGGAATGGCCACAAAAGCCCCGACCGCGGTGAGAGCTGCAAAAAGCGAAGCATACACCATCATCCTTAGTTGATTCGACGATTCCATAAGGTACGAACCTCTAAAAAATAGCGTCTTATCTTCGAAGACAGAGAAAAAAGTTCCTACGGTGCTCTAAAGTTAAAAGTGCCTAAAATGACTAAAATGAGCTAAAATGCCTAAAGTTATGGTGTCGCAATGCTCCATCTATTTTAATAAAATGGACAGAATTCCTCAATTTTAGGCATTTTAGATCATTTTTAATTTTAGCTCATTTGTTTTTGTAAACACTTTTTATTCATCTACCATCTGGTGTTAAGTGTATTTTTGAGATAGGCTCTAGTGACTTTGATGAAAACAATCGCCATAAAGAATCCTTTGGAGGGACCCATTCGTACACTTCAAAACCAATGCACCGGCATCGTCCACATCGATCGCTTTTCCCTCAAAAACCTCATGGGTTGTTACAACACGAACATCGCGATTTAAAGTCACCGTATATTGTTTCCATTCTTCAATGACCCGATCAAACGCTGTGGTTTGCAACCGGTGTTCGAATGCGTTCAGATACCGGGAAAGAATATCCTTTTTTGAAACCTCTCTGCCCAATATATTTTTTAATGAAGTTGCTGCAGGCTCGATCAGGGAGGGATCATTGTTGACATTGATACCAACGCCGATATTGATATAGGCGACCCGATCCGATTCGGCCTCTAATTCAGCGAGCATGCCTGATATCTTGCGCTCATCGACCAATATGTCGTTTGGCCATTTGACCCTGGCATCAACGCCAAAGATCTCATGCAATAACCTGGCAAGGGTCAGAGAAGCTAAAAAACTCACCTTGAAGCTTAAAACAGGCGGCAGATCAGGGCGCAACACCATCGTGAAATACAGGCCGCCTTTTTCTGAAAGCCACTCTCGTTTCAGTCGTCCACGTCCGTTGATCTGGCGGCCGGCAATGACAGTCGTAAAATGGGGACAATCTTTTCGGGCGAGATCCTTGGCCGCATCCATGGTGGAAGTTAGTTCCGGATAGTAGACGATTTTGAATTTCCAGTCCGGGAATTCCCATGGGTAAGGCACATCCGGTGAATTTTCGAGCCTGTAACCTTTAGCAGTTGCGAGAATATCATAGCCAAGCTCTTGAAGTTTTTGGATATGCTTCCAGATGGATACGCGTGATATCCCAAGTTCAGCACTCAACGCCTGTCCCGAAACAATACTCTCGTTATTCCTTAAAATTTTAAGTATCCGGCCCTTCATTAACCTGTCATTTATTTTTGTTAGCCTTAAATTTGGGCAAGGTTAACGAAATTCAATATGCGTGTCAACCGGAAACTAGCGGGTTCTGGGTTCAACCTTCCCACTTTCACTTTCCGCATTCCTAATTCCGCCTTCCGCATTCATATTCACTTCCGCACCCCATTGTTTTAAATTTTGGGTGATAAATTCCACCACACGTTGATGGGTGGCATGGCCGTTGCCGGTGACAGACATGGGTTCGCCGAACTTGAAATAAAGCGGTAGGTCGGGATTGATGGGGCCGAAGTCTTTTATCCATCGACCGTGGCCATGAAAATCTGTTTTTAAAGCAATCGGAACCACCGGCACCCCTGCCTTACGGGCTAATTTTACGCCGAGCGTATTAAAGACTTTTTCATCAAACACCTTATTGCGGGTGGCCTGGGGAAAAATAACCACCGAACATCCCTGGCGAAGCCGATCATGGCCCTCATTTAACACGATTTTTAAATCTTCACGGGGATTTTGTCGGTACACGGCTATAAGTTTTAAGGCCTTCATGACCCTTCCAATGATCGGATACCTTCGTAATTCATCTTTGATAATAAATGTTACATCGTTAAAAGCCAGGGTGACCGACGGAAGAATAAGGGTCTCAAGAACGCTCATATGATTTGCAATATAGACCAAAGGTCCTTTATGCTGACCGACTGCTTCAAGGCCCGATACATGCACACGACCGCCGGCTGATTCGACGGCCTGAAGACAGTTTATTGATGCTTTTAGCCATCTCTCGTTGGTTAACTTCCCCCGGAGCCCGTCCAGACGCGCTATGACAAATGACATGACAATGCGGCTATAATATATAAACGTTCGCCATCCCGGAAGGTGCTGTGCCAGAAAAAGTCGTCGCGCAGGGCTTTGATACCCATACTCGGTTCGAATAATCTGCCGGAATTGATTCGTTTCCATTTAAAGTTCAATAGATGAAAAATACTGGATGCTTAATAATAGAGTAAATTATAACTAGCTGAAATTAAATATATTATGGTGATTATTGCTAACATCAGCAAGGTATTCTTAAGTATTTTAAACCACAGGAGTTGTCAAGATTTTTCCGGGAAGCGATTATCTGAAGATTGTATGAAAATTCAGGTAATAAGAAACCGTTTGATATTTTTAGGTTGTTACAACCGATCAAGCAATCTTTCATGAATGTTGTCAAACCCGCCGTTCGACATAACCAGAATAAGATCCCCGGATTTTGCTTCCCGGGCAAGAAATTCAATAATGGATTCGGTGTCGGCATAAAAATGGGCTTCTTTGCCGCGCTTCTTCAGATCAGCGACCAGCTGTTCGGAGGAAAATCGTTCTTTGAAGGGAATTTTTTCCAGTAGCGACGGTTGGCGGATACAAATCAGATCGGCAAAATCAAAGGACGCCGGATATACGTTTTGAAAAACCTTGCGCATACTCGAGTTGGTCCGGGGTTCAAATACGGCGATTAAGCGGTTCTGCGAATAAAATGATTTAACCGCCTCAAGGGTCTCCCGCACAGCCGTTGGATGATGAGCGAAATCATCCATGACAATGATCTGATTTTTTTGACCGCGGATTTGCTGGCGCCTCTTGATGCCCTCAAAGGTTTCCAGAGCACCGGAAATCACTTCAGCTGACACACCTAAATGATGAGCGATGGCAATTACCGGCAGGGCATTGAATAAATTATGCTTGCCGATAAGCCGGGTTTTAAATTGTCCGAACCGAGTGCCGGATTTGAGCACCTCAAAGATGGTCCAGGGTGAATCAATAAAAACGTCTCCCAGACACCAATCAGAAGAATGGTTTTCCCCATAAAGCTCAATCCGGCAACCTGTTTTTGAAATCAGATTTTGTAAATTTTTATCATTATCAAAAGCGAACAGCAGACTCGACCTGTCCAGCTGGGATATAAAGCCGCCAAAGGCCTGTTGAACATGATTCAGGTCCCGAAAAATATCCGCATGGTCAAATTCAACGCTGGTCAAAACACTCATGGCCGGCTGATAGTGCATAAACTTGGGACCCTTGTCGAAAAAGGCGGTGTCATATTCATCGCCTTCAATTACAATATATTCTCCCGCGCCACGCCGGTAGTTGCTGTTAAAATTTTGTAGAATCCCGCCGATCATAAATGAGGGATCGAGCCCAGCCTTGTAAAGCATCCAGGCTAGAATAGATGACGTTGTTGTTTTTCCGTGAGTGCCGGCAATAAGGAGCGTTTTTTTATCTGCCACCACAAACCGGTTCAATGCCTGAGGCATGGAACAAAATGGGATTCCCATCTGGCTCATTTTTTTAATTTCAGGATTCTCGCGGGTAACAGCATTACCGACAATCACCAAATCCAGCTCATGGGAAATATGTTCGGGCTTGAAGCCGTCCATAATAGGAATCCCTCGATCCGTTAAAAAATGGCTCATGGGCGGATAGATTTTCTGATCTGAACCGGATATCACAAAGCCCTGGTCTTTGAGCATACAAGCAAGGGCACCCATCCCGGTTCCGCAGATGGCGATCAAATGGATTTTGTGCACCTGCTTTGGTATGCGATTTTGGCTTTTAATCATGAATTGTCTGCGGGCCGACAGGCCTGAGTTTTTTTGATTTATTTGTTTTTTCTTATTTGGGATTTAAACGAATTAATTAAGGAAAAATGTCTGATTTTATTTAACTGGCAAACGTGCCAACGGGCAACGGGCTTAACCACTGTGCGTTAGAATACGAGAACGAGGACGACGACGATTACGAGGAGGAACGTTGCATAACCTCGTACTCGTACTCGTGCTCCTCCTCGTCCTCGATAGCGGCATTTTTGAGATAGGTTCTAGTTTTCTTCCAGTATAGATCTAAGATTTTTGGACAGGTTTTGCAGATTAAACGGCTTTTGAATAAATCCGTTGCAGCCACGATTTAAAATCTCAGTGGCCTGACCGTTAATGCTGTATCCGCTTGAAAGCAGAACCTTGATTTCCGGTTTCATTTTCTTGATACGATCAAAGCTCTCACCGCCGCCCATTTTAGGCATAATCATATCCAGGACGATGACATCGATTTTCTCCTGATATTTCTGAAAAACCTCAATGGCTTCCTTTCCGTCTCTGGCGGTAAATACTTTATATCCCAATTTTCCTAACATGCGTTCACCAACATCAATGATCATGTCCTCGTCATCCACCAGCAGCACCGTCTCTTTACCCTCGACAAATTCCTCTCTGGCTTTTTCCTTATGGGGTACCCCTTTTCCCGAGGCCGGCAAACAAACTTCAAACCGCGTCCCCTTCTCTTTCTCGCTGTAGACGTTTATAAAACCTTCATGGTTTTTGACGATACCATACACCGAGGCTAACCCGAGCCCGGTACCTCGGCCCATCTCTTTGGTGGTAAAAAAAGGGTCGAAGATTCGTTGCTGAATTTCTTCGCTCATTCCAATGCCGGTATCTTCTATAGTAATCTTTACATATTTGCCTGCTTTCACATAATAAGGGTTATATTGATCCTTATCAATGGTCACGTGCCCTGTCCGTATAATCAGAGTCCCTCCTCCGGGCATTGCCTGTAAAGCATTCAAATAAAGGTTCATTAACACCTGTTCGATTTGACCCCTGTCAACCTCAACACTCCAGAGATCTGGTGCTAATTTATCCTCAAAAATTACTTCCTTATTCGTGCGGCTGAACATAAGGTTTTGTTCTTTCAGCAACTCGTTGATATTAAGCAGGGAGATTTCATATTTGCCTCCCCTGGCAAAACCTAAAAGCTGTTTGGTCAGATCTACACCATTTTGAATGTATTGTTCTATTTTTTTTAGGTTTTTTGAAAGCGGTGAGTCGGTGTCGAGGTCTAATAGCGACAGTGAGATATTACCCTGAATACCCATAAGCAGGTTGTTAAAATCATGCGCGATTCCACCGGCCAAGGTACCGATGGCTTCCATTTTTTGAGCCTGGCGCAACTGCCTCTCCAACCTGACTTCATGGCTAACATCGCGCTGCAAACTGACATAATTGGTGATTTCCCCAATTTTGTTTTTTATCGGGGAGACGGTGGCTTCGGTTTCATATAAAGAGTTATCCTTGCGCTTATTGACAATTCGCCCCTGCCAAATTTCTCCACGTTGCAGGGTGTCGATAATAAAGCTTAAAAACGTTTTAGAATGCCGACCACTGTCCATAAGTTCGATATTGCGGCCAATGACCTCCTGGCGCGAGTACCCGGTGATTTTTTCGAATGCCGGATTGACATATTCGATAATCCCTTCAGGATTCGTGACAATAATCGACTCCGCCGCATGTTCAACGGCCGTCACCAGACGCGCCTGTTCTTCGATGGCCATTTTGAGTCCCGAAATATCAAACGCAAAAACCACCAAACCATGAGCATCGGTTTCGAGATTCAAGGGTGCCGCATTGAGCTGGACTGGAAATGTCGGGTCTGCTTTTCTTATGCCGGTCGTTTCAAAGCTGATTGTCGTTTTGTCCCTCAAGCATTGATCAATCAAGGCCCTTTGCTCATCGGCCAGATCAAAAATTGTCTCAAGAGAACATCCTGCCAATTCCGATTGGCTATACCCGCTTAACCGTGACGTGGCCGGGTTGGCATATACAATCCGACCTTGCCTATCGGTAACAATTGCGAAGCCTTCAAAAAGATCAAGCATGCGAGAAATCAATGGGATCTGGTTGACAGGCGAATGAGGCAGGTTGTCGGGATCGGGATTTTGATCGGGGGTTAAATTTGCCATAGTTTCACTCGGCTCCGTTTCTGTATTATTTGATCCTGCCGGTGGCATGGATCGGCTCAATTCAAAAACAACTACCCATTCATCGGAAATTCCTTCACCCCCAAATTTCTAAACAATGCACACCCGCTAAAAAAATCCCCCCAATCTTTCCATCAGATAACTTCCATTATGACAAATATTTTCATAAAAATCAATATATTTGACTTCGTTTCAAATCAATATCGCCGACCCTCTCAATAATAAAATAGATGTCTTTCACACGGAATCGCGTTCCCGTAAAAAAAGGGAAAAAGGAATTATACCGCTTTCCATAATAATGTTCCGGAATACGGAAGTGCGGCATAAGGGGTTGTAGAAAAAAAACGTTTCAATACCGGAACGTTTTTTTGACAACCACTATTAAATGACAGGAGGTCTTATGAGCTCAAAGAAGACAATTTTATTTTTGCAATGATGTCGTCAGACAGTGGCTGATTCCATTTCACATTTATTAAATATTCATTAAACAACTGTCTGTGGACACCTACGATACTGCCGTTTTGATCAATTCTTGTTTCGGCAGAAACCTGCGGCAATAAAAACTTTAAACTCAGCTGGCAGCCGAGCAATACTTCGGCTGATTGTGGAGAGGCGTTCATGATAAACGATACCCCGCTGGCGGAAATATCGGAAAGTTCTCCTTTAAAAATCTTCCCTTCAAGCTTATCGGTAATTTGAATGGCAGCAGTGCCTGAGATGGCATACCGTTTATGCGCTCTGCGTTCGAGTTCCTTTTTTTGGAGAAGGTCCTTAAGCGGTTCCAGTTTTAGACAATAATCCTGGAGTTTGTTCTTCAGGTTCGACGCATCGGATTGCCATTTTTGTAAAACTGATTTTCCTAAAAAATTTAATTTGACCCGGGAGTAAGCCATCAACGAGGTTGTGCATGTAGACCGGGTAAAAAAAGTGTCTTCTCCGGCAAGGTCTCCGGGGCCCAGTGATTTCAGCAGAATTCCATGGTTGCCCTTGTGATAGAACATATTTAGGCGTCCGGAATTAATGAAATACAAATTGGAATTCATCTCTCCTTGACGAAAAACAATTTGCTCGGCTTCAAAGGTGGCGGTTTTCATTTCATAATAAAGCGCAATCGTTTCTTCTTCTGTCAATTCTTCATATAGATGAGACCATGTATCGCGGTGAATCGGATCAACAGCAGCTATTTTTTCAGCTTCAATGATTTCAGCAGACTTAACGATTGCATCTAAAGCCATGGAATCCACCTCAAAAAGCTTTTCGCGCAACGCATCGGCTTTAGAAAAATTTTTCGCTTTCGCATTTTGGGTGATCAATTCAAAAAGCAGCTCAACGGCTAAATCTTTTTTGTTCTCTTTTATATAGTTCTCAAGCAGTTTTTCCTGAGCAATGGGATCAGCCATAAACCTTTCCTCCTCAACTGTCTATCAATTCTTTGATAATGTGAAAGCCAGGTGGAAAATGGACGCCTAATTTAATCGATCAAGAACATTCTCAGCCGCCTTAATTGTGGCATCAATGTGTTCCAAATCGTGGGCTGCTGAGAGAAATAAAACTTCAAACTGAGATGGAGCGAGATAAATGCCATTTTCGCGCATTCCATTGTAAAATCTGGCGAATTTATCTAAATCACATGTTTTGGCATCATCAAAGTTTTTTACTTCCTTGTCGGTAAAAAAGAACCCGAGCATAGAGCCGACACGCTTTGCCTGCACTGGTATACCCGCTTTCTCGGCTGCTCGCGCGAGCCCATCTAAAAGACGCTTTGCCTTCTGGTCCAATTTGTCATAGAACCCGTCCTTCTGAATCTGTTCAAGGGTGGCAATACCTGCAGCCATAGCCACCGGATTTCCAGATAAAGTACCCGCCTGATATATGGAACCTTGAGGGGCAACATTGGCCATTAGTTCAAGTTTGCCGCCGTACGCCCCAACCGGCATGCCGCCTCCAATGATCTTACCGAAGCAGGTCAGGTCCGGATAAACACCATATAAAGCCTGAGCACCGCCATATGCCACCCGAAAACCAGTCATGACTTCATCAAAAATCAGGATCGATCCGTATGGGTCAGCCAACTCCCTTAAGGCCTGCAAAAACCCTTCTGCCGGCTGCACCAATCCCATATTACCGGCGACAGGCTCTACGATGATGCAGGCAACCTTATTGCCCTGTTCTCTCATAACATTTTTAATGCAATCGATATCATTATAAGGAAGGGATAAGGTGTGTTGGGCAACAGATTCAGGAACTCCCGGGCTTCCGGGAATGCCAAGGGTTGCAACTCCTGAACCGGCCGCCACCAGCAAGGTGTCCGCGTGACCGTGATAGCAACCGTCAAATTTTATGACGATATCTCGTTGGGTCACGCCCCTGGCAAGTCGAATAGCGCTCATGGTGGCCTCAGTGCCGGAATTGACCATTCGCACCATCTCAACAGACGGGACGGCGGCAATAAGCATTTCTGCAAGCTGAACTTCAAGATCAATCGGTGCTCCAAAGCTGGTTCCGCGTCCCAGTACTGATGTAATTGCTTCAATCACCGCCGGATACCGATGTCCGAGGATCAAAGGTCCCCAGGAGCAAATGTAATCAATATAGCGATTGCCATCTGCATCAAAAATCAGACAGCCTTCGGCGTTATGAACAAAAATGGGTTCGGCGTCTACCGACTTACAGGCCCGCACGGGGCTGTTTACACCCCCGGGTATGACCCTCACGGCCCGATCAAACAGTTTTTGAGAGGTCGCCAGATTCATACGCACAATATCCTTTCGTTTGATAAAATGGTTGACATTTCTGAAGATTTGAAAAATATCAGATGGTACCTGTAGCGTCAAGAAGGCATTTATACCGCTTGCCATATTAATGTTCCGGGTCACCGACCACACGCAGAGCGGGTGGCTTGGATTTTTCCGCCATAGGCGGGAAAATCCAAAGGCACGTCAGTGCCTTAATCGGTGCGGGTGTAACCGGGTGCAAACCACCCGGTTTGAAAACACCCAATGACGGAAGTGCGGCATAAGTGGTTGTAGAAAAAAACGTTTGAATACCGGAACGTTTTTTTGACAACCACTATAGAAAGCATGCGCAATCGACTTACCCGAACGGTCGTATTTATCATGGGAAAAGCAAAATCACCTCAGTCACTCGCCAAGCTCCTCACATATATCCTGGGTAAACGTCCGGGTGAATTCGGGTTGGTCACCGATACGAATGGATTTGTTAAAATCAAGGATTTATTAAAGGCGATCACCGAAGAAGAAGGTTGGAAATATGTGCGCCGGTCTCACCTGGACGAAATTCTATACAGCTTGCCGGATCCCTCTTTTGAAATATTGGACAAACAAATTCGTGCAAAGTGCCGGGATCAATTATCGCTGCCCAAACCGGTTCGGGAGCTTCCCAAGCTTTTATTCACGAGTATTCGCAAACGCGCTTATAGGTCTGTTTTGGATAAGGGCATTTTCCCCACAGGGTATCATCAGGTTGTATTGTCCTCCAATCGAGAACTGGCCGTGAGGATCGGAAAACGAACCGACCACGACCCTGTCATGCTCACCGTTCAGGTACAAAAATCTGTCGAAAAAGGTGTCATGTTTTATCAAACCAGCGAGTCGCTTTACCTGGCCGAATCCATACCGACAAGTTGTTTTAGCGGACCGCCGTTACCAAAAGAAAGGCCTGAAACAAAAAAGCCGGACAACGCAGATGAAGCCAGCCAGCCCAAAATGGCGGGCAGTTATTCGATCAATCTGGGTGATACCGCACGCAGCCAGCCGGCCGGCCGTAAATCGCAAAAGCGGATAAAAAAACGAAAACGTGAACGTCCGCCGTGGAGGAGATAAAAAGGCGCCTTCGGCGCCTCTTGTAATTCGTTATTGGTTATTTGAACTTTGCTTCGCAGATCAAAATAACATAATTTATTCGTTCTCGATCCGATTAATCCTGCCTGCCTCGCCGAAGCTTTAGCGAAGGCGGGTTAATCCTGTCAAAAAATTAAAAAGTCCCTATCCAATAGATCAAAAAAGAAATTGACAACAACCGGCAAAGTTGTTACCAAGCTTTTCCGATCACCGATAAAAACGGGCCGTTAGCTCAACTAGGCAGAGCACCTGACTCTTAATCAGTAGGTTGAAGGTTCGATTCCTTCACGGCCCACCAAAATAAAAAAAGCTTTCAGGAACTAATACCTGAAAGCTTTTTTTAGACCAAACAGAATCCTAAAAGGGTCCCCACCAGTCCCACCAATACATCCGCTGTATCCGGTGTTCGATTAGGCATGAAAAACTGTACCCCCTCGATAATAAATGGATGTATCAGTATCAGACCCAAATAGGGATATTTAAAGCGTTTAACCGTTGGATATGACAGCGCCATCATCATACCCAGTATAAAATGCTGTAAGGTTGCCTCGTCTATCATGGCAGCAGTTTCCTCCGTAAATGAAAGGCCGTAAATAAGCAATTAATATCAAAATCGCAAAAAATACAAGGATAAAATTTCAACCCTAAGATTTTATACCGCTTTCCATAATAATGTTCCGGGTCACCGACCACCCTCAGATCGGGTGGCTTGGATTTTTCCGCCATCGGTGGGAAAAGACAAAGGCACGGCAGTGCCTCAATCATTGCGTTTGTGATCGGGTGCGCAGCACCCGGTTTGAAAATACCCAATTTAAAAATACAATTTATTTGTATTTGATCTTGACAGTTTATTTTTGACAATGTTAATAAAAGCGGTTTTAGTTCGAAAATCAATTATTGGCTTCATATATCCTTGCTCTGGACTATAACAGGGCTTTATCAGCCAAAAGGAGGAATTATGCGTCGCTACGAAACAATTATCATTCTAGATCCGGATCTATCTGCTGAGAAACGAGAACCGGTCTTAAAAAGAGTTCAAGATGTGATTGAGCAACAGGGCGGTTATTTGGCGTTGATAGATGATTGGGGCGCCCGAAAACTCGCCTATGAAATTAAAAAGAAAGAACGCGGCTATTACGTTCGATTCGATTTCTGCGGAACTGCGGCATTGGTCGATGAAATAGAACGTTTTTTTCGAATTGATGATCGTGTTCTGAAATTTATGACGGTGTTACTTGATAAAATCGTTGATATTGAAAAAATCAAAGAAGAAGTTGCCGCAGCTAAAATAAAAGCGGCTGTACCTGAAGAACAGGTGCAGCCATCCGAAGTAAAAACACCTGAAGCACAGGCGAAGCCCTCCCAAATAGAGACCCCTGAAGAGCAGACGAAACCTTCTGAATTAGAGACCCCTAAACAACAGGTGGAGCCATCCAAAGCAGAAACACCTGAAGCACAGGCGAAGCCCTCCCAAATAGAGACCCCTGAAGAGCAGACGAAACCTTCTGAATTAGAGACGCCAGAACAACAGGTGCAGCCATCCGAAGCAGAAACACCTGAAGCACAGGCGAAGCCACCCGAAATAGAGACCCCCGAAGAGCAGACGAAACCTTCTGAATTAGAGACGCCTGAACAACAGGCTGAACTTTCCGAAACACAGACTCCTGAACCCGAGGGAAACGAAGCCGATACAATCCCAACAGAAACCGAGGAGGAAACAAAATAAAATGGCTGCCAATGCCCATCATTCAGATAGAAAACCAAAACGAAAAAAACGGATTTATCATCGGCGTAAAGTTTGCCGGTTTTGTGCTGATACGAGTCTGGCAATTAATTACAAGGACCCTAAAGCACTAAAATACTTTCTTACCGAACGCGGAAAAATTATTCCCAGACGAATATCAGGCAGTTGTGCAAAGCATCAGCGTGCCTTAACCCATGCAATCAAGCGTGCACGCACGATTGCTTTGCTGCCTTATGTAGGATCCGTTGAATTATATTGATCTCAGCATTGCCAGGGGAAGGATATTCCTCAACCACTCGGGATAAGTTGGGGAAATGCTAAAAAATATTGCAAATGGCGTTTTGATCACCAGCCTGATATTTGCTGTTTCTATTTTGATCCCTATATTTGGATTTTTCTGCAGCCTGTTTATCCCTTTGCCGACTCTTTACTATCGCATCAAGCTTGGCAGGACAACCAGTGTCATTATCCCGGTCTTAGGATTCCTAATCATGGTTGTCGTGCTGAGCAGCTTTACGATTGATGTTATGTTCTTTGCAGAGCTACTGATAGTCGGCTTTATTTTAGGGGAACTGCTGGAGTCTCGATTTCCGATTGATAAAACCATGCTGTATTCGTGCGGTGTGGTTCTAATTAGCGGGATTGTCAGCCTGTTTGTTTATAGCACTGCATCCGGCAACGATCTGATCAGCATTTTATCTCAATACGTGGCCAAAAATATTGAGCTCAGCCTGGCACTGTATCAAAGCCTGGGGATGTCTGAAGAAAACCTCCTTCTGATTCAAGACTCATTGGGCAAAATCCAGTATATTCTGGTAAGTATTATTCCGGGTTTAACAATTACCTCGACGTTGCTGGTTATCTGGATCAATATCCTGCTATCGAAGGCGCTGCTTAAAGGCAGGTTTCAGTTTCATCCGGATTATGAAAAATTGAATCAATGGCAGGCACCTGATTACCTTGTTTGGGCTGTAATTGGTTGTGGTTTATTGATGCTGTTCCCTGCCAGTGTCACTAAATTGATCGGCTTAAATGTATTGTTGATTTTGATGACGATCTACTTTTTTCAGGGTATGGCCATCGTATCGTTTTTCTTTGAAAAAAAACAGGTTCCGCGATTATTTAAAATTCTACTATACACGCTAATCGCCTTGCAACAATTAGTGTTGATAGCTGTGATTGGAATTGGACTTTTCGATATGTGGTTTAATTTTCGGAAACTAGAAAAAATAAAAGCTTAATTTTATAGATACAAATACGTGTAAAAAATTAGAACCTATCTCAAAAATAGTGGATCAGAGTTCAGGGCCCCCGCAAATTGCGGGATTTCGCATCAGATCTTGATATATTAAGGTGCTCAAAAGGCGCGGGGCGGTGAAAAAGCGGAGTCCGCCACATATTCTGGCGGATGAGCATTTTGAGCCGATCCGATGAACTCCTTAATATTCATAAAAATAGATGTGAAATCCCGCTTTGGCGGGGCAACGCGGCCCTGGACATTTAGACGCATTTTTGAGATAGGTTCTAGAATTCGATCCGGAAGCGGAGGTTAAAATATGAAAATCATATTAAAAGAAACAATTGACTCCCTTGGTATCATCGGCAGTGAAGTAACTGTATCGGATGGTTACGCCCGCAACTACCTCTTACCCCAAAATAAGGCCGTTCAGGCAACGCCCCAAAATCGAAAAATGCTGGGACAGGAAAGCGCTAAATTCGAACTCCAGATTGCCAAGGAACGAAAATTAGCGGAAGAAATGGCTCAAAAACTTGAAGGCGTGGCCTGTACGATTGCTGCCAAAGTAAGCGAAGAAGATCATCTTTATGGGTCCGTCTCGGTACGTGACATCGTTGATGCCCTCGCCGGTCAGGATATCGTGGTTGAAAAACGAATGGTACTGCTTAAAGAACCCATCAAAGCTATCGGATCGTATAAAGTCCCAATTCGCGTTTATAAGGATGTCGAACCCGAAATAGCTGTCGAAATTGTACCGGAGTAATTTGTAATTTACAATTGATTCAAGAGGGTGTATTTTAGGAGCAACCGATGAATGGATAATACCATCGCGGAGATGGTTTATAGCGGAATAAGTTTGCTCAGCCCGTTTCCAACCCTGTTCGACGATCAAAACAAATGGCAAATCAACAGTTACAAAACCAAAAAGATCCTTCTCTTTACCATCTGCCGCCGCAAAGCATCGAGGCGGAGGAATCCCTTCTTAGCGCTATGCTGGTCGACAACAACACCTTGCTCGATGTTGTTGAGATTCTCTCAGCCGATGATTTCTACCGCACCGCACATCAGAAAATCTTTGCCGCCATCATCGATTTATTTGATAACGGTGAACCTGTTGATTTGGTGACTTTGGCCAACAATCTAAAAGAAGGAGGCCAGCTCAAAGCAGTTGGTGGGGCAACCTATTTGGCTCGACTTGTGGACGCAGTACCGTTAGCCGTCAATGCTCAGCATTATGCTAAAATTATCGCCGACAAATCATCTTTAAGACGCTTAATCGAGAAAACCAATGCTATCGCCAAACGGTGCTATGATGACCGCGGCAATGTAGACGATATCATTGACTTTGCCGAGACTTCCGTCTTTGAGATTTCAGAAAGAAAAACGAGCCAGTCATTTTATCCGATCAGTCGACTCATCATTGGCAATATTGAAACACTGGAAGAGAATCAAGGGAATAAGAGTCTGGTAACCGGTGTCCCGATGGGTTTTGGGCAACTGGACAACCTGACCTCCGGATTGCAAAAATCTGACCTGATTATCCTGGCAGCCCGTCCAAGCATGGGCAAAACATCATTGGCATTGAATATTGCCAGAAACGCAGCTGTTGATACAAATATCCCTGTGGCCATATTTTCTCTGGAGATGTCAAAGGAGCAGTTGTCCCTGAGGATGCTCTGTGCAGAGGCCCGGCTGGATTCATCCCGCTTGAGAGGCGGATTTTTCAGCATGGATGACTGGCATCGGCTCACGGATGCCGCCGGTATCTTATCCGAATCCCCGATCTATATTGATGATTCTCCCAGTCTATCAGCAATGGAGATACGGGCGAAAGCGCGACGGCTTAAAATGGACAAAAATATTGGGCTCGTCATCATCGATTACCTGCAATTAATGAAATCACGGGGCGGTGCAGAACGAAGGGATCTTGAAATATCGGATATGTCGCGTTCATTGAAGGCCTTAGCTAAAGAGCTTGAGATACCGGTTTTAGCCATTTCTCAGCTCAACCGAATGCTCGAACAGCGCAACGATAAGCGTCCGAGACTATCTGATTTGAGGGAATCCGGCGCCCTTGAACAGGATGCCGATGTGGTGGCTTTTATATACCGAGATGAAATATATAATCAGGATGAGAATAATCCCCAAAAAGGAATGGCAGAGATTATACTGGCCAAACAACGCAACGGTCCCACCGGAAGAGTCAAGCTTACTTTTCTTGATGCTTACACCCGTTTTGAAAATTTGGCACCCGAAGAAATGGCGGACAATTTATAGGTGTCAGGTGTCGGATAACAGATGACAGAAAACAGAAAAAAGTCTGCCAATTGTCTTCTGTCATCTGTTTTCTGTGTTCTGTCCTCTGTATCTTCCAATCACCGTAGACTTGCAACTGACACTGAAATGGCTTATTATCTGGCTTGGATAATACTCTGAGCGACAGATTGACCAGCCCGCTAAACGTCTCGGACGTCTCGGGATTTCTATAACATAGTGAAAGCATGTAGCGTTTAACGACACTGGTTTTATGCCGCCTACATTCCAATTATGAGCGAAGCGAACTAAGTTCAATCAGTATGAAAAGGCTTTTTGGAAATACCGCCGGTCTCAAGACGAATCAAATCCGACGACTTGAGAATCTTTATCGCCGACGCATTCAACCCAAATTTTTAATCAGCTATGAGCTGACACGCGATCTGAGTCAGCTATCGCATGAAATCCGCCGTCAAATTGGTCTGCTGGTCAATCGTCAGGGTAAAGTGGCGTTTGTAATTGTTGGTGACAACCGAAAAATTATTATTCCTCGAATCAGAGAATATCGTGCCGCACCAGGTCGCTTGACAGGGTTGCGCTGTATTCACACGCATTTGACCAATGAACCTCTGACGACTGACGATCTTACCGACTTGGCCCTATTGAGGCTTGACATGATGGCCGCCGTCGTAAATGGTGAAGAGGGCCTGCCCAAAAAGGTTTATGTGGGGCACATACTGCCGAAAACATCTGATGGCGATCCTTATCAGATCCTGCCTCCCCTTCTTCCATCTCAACTGGATATTGACTGCCTGGCAGTGATTCAAGCGTTAGAAGCCGAACTTGCACGCGCGACCAAAGAGTACACAGCAGATTCCGGTAAGGAAAGAGCATTGCTTGTCGGTGTATCTTCAAATTCAAAGCAAAACGTCATCGAACCCCTATCGGAGTTGAAATTACTGGCAAAATCCAGTGGTATCGACGTCGTGAGTACCGTCTTGCAGCAACGCAACCGCAATAAGGTCAGGTTCTTAATCGGTCCCGGAAAACTGCAAGAATTGGCCATCCTGGCTTTGCAGGAGGCGGCAACCGTTATCATATTTGACCAGGAATTAAATCCTTCTCAGATACGCTCCATCACCGATAAAATAGAGCTGAAGGTCATCGATCGTACACAACTGATTTTGGATATTTTTGCACAGCGCGCCCAAACACGTGAAGGCAAATTACAGGTCGAGCTGGCTCAATTGAAATACTTGCTGCCACGTTTGATTCTTAAAAACACGGCCATGTCACGTTTAACCGGCGGAATTGGAGGACGCGGCCCGGGCGAAACCAAACTGGAAATCAATCGACGGCGGGCTCGAGACCGCATTGCACGGCTTGAAAAAGAGTTATTGGCAGTGCGCAAACACCGTAAGCAACAAAGGGCAAAACGACAGAAAAAGGGGCTGTCTGTCATTTCTATAATTGGCTATACCAATGCCGGCAAATCCACATTGCTGAACACGCTGACAAAAAGCGATGTTCTGGTAGAAAGCCGGTTATTTGCAACCTTGGACCCTTCCAGCCGTCGGCTAAAATTTCCCAAAGATACCGAGGTCATCATCACCGATACGGTCGGATTTATCAAGGATCTCCCCAAAGATCTATTGGTGGCTTTTCGAGCAACCTTTGAGGAATTAGAAAATGCGGACCTTTTACTCCATGTTGTCGATATCAGCAATCCGCAATACCACGCTCAAATCGAATCGGTTGAAGGAATTCTTTCCGATCTTAATTTAGAGCACACAGCTTCTATTCGAGTGCTGAACAAAATGGATCTTGTGAACCCGGCAGCCATTCAAGCAATTAGCCGCACACTCAGGGGAACTGCCGTCTCGGCAAAAAAAGAATCGACCCTGCTGCCCCTAATCGATCAGATGCAAACGGCCATAGAGAGTGTCCGTCGTCCATAGACTAGTGTTATGTCCCACAAGTAATTTACAAAATACGGAGTGGGTTTATTAATGTTAATTCGCTTTATTTTAAGTGTCAGGAATAAGTAGGTTTCGGGTGTCAGGTGTCAGTCGTCTGGTTCATAGGTTCTCCGTTCAAAGGTTCAAAGGTTAGAGAACAGAAGACAGAGGTCAGATGACAGATAAAAACCGGAGCGTAGGGCAACCCTCTGTGGCTGCCAAAAACCTGTTAATTAAATCCTGAAGCTTCTGAACCCTGAACCTTTGAACCCTGAACCCGGGAACTGACACCTGAACACTGACACCTGACACCATAGACATTGTGTTGTTTAAAGAACTCAACTGAACTAAAATATACTGCCGACTTTTGTAATATATTTGTGGGACGCAACACTAGAAGCTATCTCAAAATTAGCAGTTCCTCTTCGAAGACAGAGAAAAAAAAGTTCCAAAGGTACTCTAAAGTTAGCAGTGCCTAAAATGCCTAAAATGAGCTAAAATGCCTAAAGTTATGGTGTCGCTCGCGCTCCGTCTTTTTTAAAATGATAGAATTCCTCAACTTTAGGCATTTTAGATCATTTTTAATTTTAGATCATTATTTTTGAAAATTTTGAATTGGAATAGGACACAGCCCTTGGGTGTTAATCCGCCGGAGGCGGATTGAGATAGCTTCTAGTGTCTGCTGTTTTTTTGGTTTGAAACGCTCATTTTAGAAGAAAGTAATCCTTATGGACCTTGAACATGCCAAAAGAGTCGGAATAGCAGCGGCTTATGCTGGTGCTCAAGTGCTACGCGATCGGTTCGGCAATATTTCTCAGATTAATAAAAAAGGAGACTTCGATCTGGTCACTGAAGCGGATACCGGATCCGAAAAGAAAATTATTGCGACCATCCGTCAAGCATTTCCGGACCATGCCATTTTAGCCGAAGAAAGTGGTGCAAGCGAAGGAACTGGAGAATATCGATGGCTGATTGATCCTCTTGATGGCACGACAAATTATGCGCATCAGCTGCCGTTTTTTTCAATTGCGATCGCATTGGCCTTACGCGATGAAATTATGCTCGGATTGGTACTCAACCCGATGGATGGTGAGCTTTACTCGGCAATTTCAGGTAAAGGCGCAGAGTTAAACGGCAAGTCCTTCAAGGTATCATCAACCGCATCTGTTTACGACAGTCTGCTGGTTACAGGTTTCCCCTATGACTTTAGCGAAATCGTTGAACCGGCAATGAAGCGCTTTAGCGTTTGCCAGCAGGCCTCTCAAGGCGTTCGGCGGCTCGGTTCGGCCGCCCTTGACATTTGTTATGTGGCCTGCGGGAGATTCGACGGATTCTGGGAAAAGAACCTTAAACCCTGGGATAAGGCGGCTGGCGCGATTATTGCCGCAGAGGCCGGTGCGGTGATTACCAATTTTTCAAACCAGCCTTTTTCGATCAATCAAAATGAAATCCTGGTCACCAACGGCAGAATTCATCAGGAGATGCTGTCATTATTAAAGCTAAAAGAATAAAACCTAACTTAAAAATAAGTGACTAAAGTGAACTAAAGTTGGAAGTGACTAAAGTTAAGGAACCCTGCCCGTCTATAGCCTCTGGGTCGAACGATCATTTCTATAAAAGACGGAGCGAAGCGACACCTTAACTTTAGGCACTTTAGCTCATTTTAGGCATTTTAGGCACTTTAGGGGTGGGTTCTAAAATCTTCCGGATTCAAGCTTCTGATGAAAAAAATCGACCTGTTTCTGAATCGATCTGTTTTCTTTTAATCCCCGTTCAATACGATGAATCGAATGAAGTGCCGTGGCATGGTATCGGTTGAAGGCTTTGCCGATACTCTGGAGAGGGGCGTCTGTATAACGACGCGACAGATAAATCGCCATTTGTCTGGGTCTCACAAAACTTTGTTTGCGAGAGCGTGAAACGATATCTTTAATTGAACAATTATAATATTTACAAACCAATTTCTTGATGAGATCGATGGTGATTTTTTTGCGCTGACGAACTATGTTTTTGACGACGCTTTCTGCCAGATTCAGATCAATCGGAACCGCCAATAGGGATGATTTGGCCGCAACACCATTTAGACCACTTTCAAGTTGCCTGATATCATCGGTTAACTCGCCGGCCAGATAGTTAATGATATCATCGGGCATTTGATACCTGTTGAGGATCACTTTTTTTTGCAATATTCGCACACGGGTTCTGAAATTTGGTGGCTCAATGTTGGAAATCAGGCTACAGGACAGACGAGATCTTAATTTATCATTTAATTTGGGAATATCGGCCGGCAAGTAACAGCTTGAGAAAATTATTCGCTTGCCAGCCTCAAACAGAGAGTCCAACGTTAATGCAAGCTCTATCTGGGTTCTTTCTTTGCCGCTAAGATAATGAACATCTTCAAGAAGCAGGACGTCACAAGAATTTCTGTATTTGCCCTTAAACTTGGCGATCGAATCCTGGCGAAAGGCCTGTACCATCTCATTGCTGAAGTCTTCTGCTGTGACATAATAAACCCGCTCATCGGGATATTGTGACAAGACGTGATGTCCGATGGCCTGGGAAAGATGGCTTTTACCCATGCCGGTTTTGGAAAGCAGGAGCAGCGCATTTTGCTGGCGTTCTTTGCCTGAAGCCAACGAAAGGGAGGCAGAATAGGCAAAATCATTGCTCGCGCCCACTACGAAATGATCAAAGGTGAAATCCTTTCTGAAAAATCGCCCGTTGTGCGGACGGATTGAATCGTTTAGAAGCGGCAGTTGACGGTTATGGAGATTTTTAGACGGCTGACCCGGCTTGCTTTTATGGCCAACCGCAAAAGAGAGGTTGCATGCATCACCGATTTCTTTCTTAAGCTCTGCTTTTATCAATTTGCCATAGAGATCGGACACTCGTTTTTTGGAAAAGAAATTCGGGCATGCTAGGACCCAGTTATCATTTGAGCCTTTTTTCAATTCCAAAGGTTCGATCCACATTTCAAAACTGTGTTTGGGAATCCGACCCTTAATCGCAGACTTAATCTTTTTCCAGACAGCTCCCATCGACTTTTGCATGATATGTCTTAATACAAATCCAGTAATAGTACAGTTTTCTGAGAAATTTTATGAAAAAAAATAACGAAGCTAAACGGTTTGGAAGGTTTAATATTGATTATCGAAAAACTCGAAAAACAGGAGCTTGTTTAAGACATAAGACAGATTCAGTCAAACCTGATAAAGGCGGTTTTAGATGGCATTGCAGAGTTGTTTTGAACAATCTATATCTCACTGTTTTCATTTAGCTAAATTAACAACCATCGAAAAGTATCTTTAAATACGGCCTTTTCTAAATGCGAGGTATTTTTAAGTATTTTAAGTATATCCATATCACGCGCCGAGTTATAAACAAGAAAGTCTTCTTCGAAAAACTCGTATTATCTTAAATTATCTTTGATTTTTAAAAAATAAAATGGGATTTTCACCAAAAAAACCTAAACGTAGAATTACCAGGGCTTAACAGCTGCTCGTGAAAAATTGTTTGAATTTTTTTTTATGAGCTGTAAACTCAAGGCCAAAAAAAATGCCAAAAATATCTGAAAAAATAATCATTCGTGGTGCCCGACAGCATAATTTAAAAAACATCGATGTCGATCTGCCACGCGACAAACTCGTCGTCATTACGGGTCTATCCGGGTCAGGGAAATCAACGCTCGCCTTTGACACCCTTTATGCCGAGGGTCAACGCCGCTATGTTGAATCTCTTTCTACCTATGCGCGTCAGTTTTTAGAACGCTTGGAAAAACCCGATGTTGACCTGATTGAAGGCCTGTCACCGGCTATTGCCATTGAACAAAACACCGCCGGACACAACCCGCGCTCAACCGTTGGGACAGTTACAGAAGTATATGATTATTTGCGATTGCTGTTTGCACGGGTTGGTACTCCTCATTGTTACCGATGCGGTCAGGAAATCACTTCACAGACACTGGATCAGATTGTCGACCATGTTATGGCCTTAGATGCAAACTCCCGGGTTATTATTTTATCTCCTTTAATTTCAGAACAGAAAGGATCTCACGAAAAGCTTCTCAAACAGTTGAAAAAGGACGGTTTTGCCAGGGTTCGAGTAGACGGAAAGATGGCCGATATCGAAGAGGTCGGCAGACTGGATAAAAACAAAAAACATTCCATCGACGTTGTTGTCGATCGGTTAATTATTACAGAGAAGGTCAAAAATCGCCTGGCCGATTCATTGGAATTGGCCATGGCTCGATCCAACGGATTGGTTACGGTAGATGTCCAGGGGCTTGGCCCTATCCTGTTTAACGAAAAGGCCGCCTGCACCAAATGTGCAATCAGTTATCCAGAATTTACCCCGGCCAGTTTTTCATTTAATTCACCCCAGGGAGCCTGCCCGCATTGTGATGGACTGGGATCTACAGCCGAATTTGATCCGGCGCTCATCGTTCCGAATCCGGAACTTTCATTGAGAGAGGGCGCCATTGCGTCCTGGGCCAATCGAAATAGTGTACATTTCATAGAATTTTTAGATGCCCTCACCGCACAATATGGCACTGATATTTTCAGCGCCTATAAGGATCTTCCCGAAGAATTCAAACAGGTGCTTCTTTTCGGTTCAGGCGATAAACTGATTACCTTTTACTTTGAAGGTGGTAATCGGCGTATCCATTATCAGAAACCGTTTGAAGGCATAATCCCGAACTTGGAACGCCGGTACAGGGAAACCGGCTCAAGCTGGTCGCGAGAGGAAATCGGGCGCTATTTGAATTTTCAACCCTGTCCCGAATGCAATGGCGAAAAATTAAACCAGGCCAGTCGATCCGTCAAAGTGGGCGGATTTACAATTTCGGAGATAACCGCTTTATCGATATCGAAAATCCGTGACTTTTTTCTGGATCTAAGGCTGGAAGGCAAAAAAGAAATCATCGCGCGACGTATTCTAAAGGAAATTGTTGAACGTCTGGGTTTTCTTGAAAATGTTGGGCTTTCTTACCTTACACTGGACCGATCGGCCCATTCTCTTTCAGGAGGTGAAAGCCAGCGCATCCGTCTGGCCACCCAAATCGGATCAAAATTAACCGGCGTACTTTATGTATTGGATGAACCGAGTATCGGTCTTCACCGGCGCGATAACCGGCGTCTGCTGGAAACCCTTTTGCAGATGCGAGATCTTGGCAATACGGTGCTGGTCGTAGAACATGACGAGGAAACCATTCGGGCTGCGGATTATGTGGTCGATATGGGCCCCGGAGCCGGAATCAATGGCGGGGAGATTATTTTTGCCGGTCCACCGTCGGAACTGATCGCCCATGAGACCTCGTTGACCGGCCAGTATTTGTGTGGACGCAAACGAATAGACATCCCGCCCATAAGACGTTCAAATCAGAGACCGCATATTTTTATTGAAGCTGCGTCGGCCAACAATCTGAAGAATATCGATGTTAAATTCCCTTTGGGTCGCTTTATCTGTATAACCGGCGTTTCCGGTTCAGGCAAATCAACACTTGTTCTGGAGACACTCTACAAGGCCCTAATGCAAAAACTGCACTTTGCAAGGATACCGGCAGGAGCTCATCGGCAGATATTGGGGACTGAGCACATCGATAAGGTTATCCACATCGATCAGGGCCCGATTGGAAGAACACCTCGTTCTAATCCGGGTACTTACACCGGCGTCTTTACACAGATCCGGGAACTCTTTGCACGGACCCCCGAAGCCAGAATGCGCGGATACAAACCGGGCCGTTTTAGCTTCAATGTCAAAGGGGGTCGATGTGAAGCGTGCCAGGGTGATGGCATCATAAAAATAGAGATGCATTTCTTACCAGACGTATACGTAACCTGCGATGTCTGTCACGGCAGACGCTACAATCGTGAGACGTTAGAAGCCCGTTATAAAGGGAAAACGATCACAGAAGTACTCGATATGACCGTTAATCAAGCTCTCGATTTTTTTGGAAAGATCAGGAAAATACGATCCATCCTACAGACACTGGTCGAAGTTGGCCTGGGATATATCGAAATCGGCCAGCCGGCAACAACGCTTTCCGGCGGTGAAGCCCAACGGGTAAAGCTCTCAAAAGAGCTCAGCAAAAAGAGCACCGGCAAAACGATTTACATTCTGGACGAACCCACCACCGGGTTACATGCCGATGATATTCAGAAGCTGCTCAATGTTCTCAACCAGCTTGTTGAACACGGCAATACCGTCGTTGTCATCGAGCATAATATGGATGTCATTAAAACGGCTGATTACATCATCGATCTGGGCCCGGAAGGTGGTGATGAGGGTGGTTATATTGTCGGATGCGGCACTCCTGAACAAATAGCTGAAATTAAAAAATCTTATACCGGCCGGTATTTAAAAAAAGTGCTGCGAAATTAGTGTCTGGTTTATCAGCGGAAAAATAAATGCAGCATCTAAAGATCTAATTCTAGGAAAAACCCGTAGGCGGCTTCGATTTCACCGGTCAAACCGGAATACCAATCTCCCACATCTTCCATCATATTCATCATGAATTTCACAACTTCAGGGTGCATTTTTGACAGATCGAGCCGCAGATCATGATCATAGTCGTAACTGTTGACAATAAAATTGGCCAGATAAATGTTCCGCACAAAATTGGCATGCTTGCTTTCCGGCTGAAACTCATGGTGCCAACGAATCGCATCAACCAGGCCTCCGGGGAGCTGCCATTTAGACGCCAGATGAGCACCAATTCGGGCATGGTCGATGGGCAGCATTTTTTGCTCCGCCTCGTAAAAGGAAATATGTTCATTCTGCAGGGTCGTCCAGACCGTTTCAAATAAGTCATGAAAATATTGGGCCAGGATGACCTTGCCGATATCGTGCAGCAAGCCGCCAACGAAGCAATTATCGGGGGATTCCTTTTTAGAAAGCTGGGCAATATTTTTACTGGTTACGGCCACAGCAAGGGAGTGTTTCCAGAACTGGGTTATATCAAAATCCATCAGGGCCACGCGTTTCGAAAACAAATTGATAACCGAAAGCGAAACAATGGCGTTTCGAACTGCATTATAGCCCAGAAGGACAATTGCATTGCGCAGGTCGCTAATTTTGGATTTAAATCCATAAAAAGCCGAATTCACCAGCTTTAATATTTTTAAAGTAATCGCCTGATCTTTCTCGATGGTATCACAAACTGTCTTGATTGAGGTGTCCGGGTCCTGCAGATATTTATTTAATTCGAAGACGATGGTGGGAAGGGTCGGAATTTCTTTGATGCGATCGAGCTGCTTTAATATTTGCCGTTCGTCCATGGTGTTTCTCCTATTATCTATTTTTTTAGGTGTCGCAGAATCCATTATGTCTTCGATATGATCTGTATCCGCTTGAAATTTTTACCCGCTTTTCTATTCATGTTTAAGTATATAATAATTTTATTAAAATTGAAAGCGGGAGGAGAAATTTAGGCAACTATTCAGGCGTCTTAACCGGCATTGTCGTCTGGATCCACCGGTATCAGCGGAAGGGGCCTGACGGTGTCAAAAAAACGGGGCTCAACCGGAAATCCGGTTAGCCCCGTTTTAAAGGTATACAGCGTTAAAAAAAGGTTCCTATTAGCCACCTTGAGCAAACAACGCGGCAATAGATCCAGCCTGCGGATGGGCAAAGATAAGGATCAATGCCACGACCAGCGCGTAAATACACAATGATTCGATCAGCGCCAATCCAATGATCATGGTAACAGTAACTTTACCCGAAGATTCAGGATTTCTGGCGATACCCTCAACAGCCGCTCGTAATCCAATACCCTGGGCAATACCGCAACCAAATGCCGCAATTGCAATCCCGAAACCAGCAGCCGTTGCACAGGCGATGAAGAACTCTAATGCTTTTGTTTCCATACTATAGCCTACCTCCTTTTCTGGATATATTGTTGGGCTTCTTCCTTTATCCCATTAACAGCTAATTATAAGTTATTTAAAGTGACTAAAGTGAACTAAAGTTTGAAGTGACTAAAGTTGATGAATTCTGTCATTTTAATAAAAGATGGAGCGCAGCGACGCCATAACTTTAGGCACTTTAGTCATTTTAGGCACTTTTTCTAATGCGCTTCCTCCATAGCGCCGGCAAAATAAATGATCGATAACAGAAAGAAGACGAACGCCTGCAAAAGGGCAACAAAAATACCCAATGCCATTATGGGCAGCGGCGCAAAAGCTGCACCGGCCAACACAAATAATATCCCGAGCACCAGTTCATGGCCGGTTATATTACCAAATAAACGAATGGAGAGTGAGAGAATACGTGCGAAATGGCCAATGAGCTCAATGATTAAAATAAGGGGACTCAGCCACCAGATGGGTCCTAAAAAGTGCTTGATATACTTAACGCCATGGAATTTGACTCCGATCACATGAGTAAAAACGACCACGGTTAGGGCGCAGGACACGGTCGTATTTATACTGGCGGTCGGCGGATAAAAACCCGGAATCAAACCCAGCAGATTGCAGGTCGCTATATAGAGAAACACCGTGGCGATGAGCGGAAAAAACTTACGGCCCTCTTCACCGGTAATATCAACCATAAATTCTTCCATTCCCGAAATCAAAATTTCAAAGACATTTTGCGCTTTTGACGGAATCATGTCAATTTTGCGAACTGCCAGAAACGCAAAAAAAATCAGTAAAATCATCACAAACCAGGAGTAAATCACCCAGGGGTAGGCATGAGCAAAATGGCCGAATCCGATCAGCTCAAAAAGCTTGACAACAAATAGATAGGGATGTTCCATCCTTAGCCTGCCTCCTTAAAAATAAGTTTCTTAACTTCACAAATGGTTGCAAGAATGATACTGAAAACCACCAAGGAGAGGCCGATAACCAAGCCGACGGGATGAACAATGTGGCCGGCAATAAGCACGAAGATGATAAAACCGTTGGCTAAAAATCGAAGATAATATTTAGCCAAAATCAAATTATGGGACGCCAGGTGGGGTGGTGTCAGAGCATTTTTCAGGGTTTTAGCCAACAAATGAAAATTGATGGTGACCAGCAGCCCGCCAAAAAGAATTCCGTAAGCAACATCCAACGGCAAGAGTATAAATCCCAGAATACTGACTACAGCGGAAAGAATCCAATTGGCACGGGTCACAAAATGAATGATACGTTGCTGGATTTCCAAGATGTTTTCTCTGTTAGTCGAATAATTGTCTACTAGTACTTCCTTGTCTTACGAATCACGAGGGCAATGTTCCGGAAGCCGCCAATAATCCCCAACACCAGAAAAATAAGGGTCCACCATGGTGATGTTTCAAATCGCCGATCGAGATAGACCCCCACAGCCAGACCGATAAATATAGCCAGAGATACAGACAGGCCAAGGCTGCTGTAATACGCCAGCTCCCTTAAAGAGCGTTTGGTTTCTTTTTTCATAAAATACAGCACCTTCCATTATTTCGGGAAGGTCCTCACCAAGCCCATCTGAAGGTTGTGGACCTAACATAGGATAACACGCAAGTCAACGCAAATCTTACACCCATACATTTTTTATAACTGAATGAAAATATTGGGTACTTCTTGAGGAATTCGTTTTTGCCTCAATCAAGGAATAATTCCAATTGGGGCGAAGCCCCTAACCTGGCCCTAATTGATCGGGTTTCAGATTTCAGATTTTAAGTTCCCGGGTATCAAATACCGGTCCATCCAGACAGGCATGCAAATAAGCGTCCGGATGATTTCGACTGGCGACTGCACACCCCAGGCAGGCGCCCATACCACAGGCCATCATGGTTTCAATTGAAACCTGACAGGAAACCCTGTGTTTATCCGCAATACCGGCGACGCAAGCCAGCATTTCCAGAGGGCCACAGGCATAAATGATATCCGGCTGATTTTCAGCCACAGCGCAATCCAAAGGATCCGTTACCAGACACTGGTCCCCAGAGCTTCCATCATCGGTGGTCGTGTGAACATCCACTCCCAAAGTTGAAAATTCCTTTTGACATAAAATATCCGCTTTTGACTTTGCACCGAGAAACACCCGCACACCCGCGAGATCAATTTTTTGTTCCTGCAGAAACGCTAAAAGAAAGATCATCGGGGCAACTCCGATCCCGCCGGCCACAATGTAAACATTCAGCACGCTGGCCGGAATTACGAACCCGTTGCCGAGTGGCCCCGTCATATCTACAAAATCCCCGGGCTGTTTAAGGGAAAGCTGGTAAGTTCCTTTGCCCACCACCTTGTACAAGAGTTCTATAGCAGTTGCGATACCCTTTTCTATAATTAAGCGGTGAATCGAAAAGGGACGCGGCAAAAGCGGCTCGATCCGATCGGTTAAGCGAACCATGACAAATTGGCCTGGAACGGCCCTCGTATATTGTCCATGACAGCTTAAGCGGATTCGAAAGTGCCCGGTACCCACCCGGATATTCGATAAGACCTGAACTCTTTCATGTTTAATTTGTCCCATGTTTGAACCTTCAAAAATAATTTAGCCCAATTACCGATGCAAACCTGCCCGTCTGACCTTCTCCACGGTAGGAGAAAAATGTCTTTGTGTTGCATTTGGTGCATATATTTCCGGTTTCAATATTTTCGCTGAGAACACCGGCATCGACGAGCTGGTCACGGCTTATGGTCCAAAAGTCAAAATGGTCAGCAGATGATTTGTAATGCCAGAATATTTGGGGTATCTCCTTTCGATAATTAACGAATTCCGCGCAGCAGGGCCCAAGGGACGGTCCGATCCCGGCAATAATGTCGGCACTGGTGCACTTAAAGTATTTTTTCATGACCGCTACCGTTCGTCCAAGAATATTCTTAATGCTGCCTCGCCAGCCCGCGTGAATATTGGCAACCACACGTTGAATCGGATCGTATAACAGAATGGATTGACAATCTGCCAGTTGGATTGTCAAAAATTTATTGGAAACATTGGTAACTAGGGCATCACCGATTCCTATGGCCCGATCGATGCCACCATAAGAATCAGAATTTTTGGAGTTCAAAATGACGGCCTGATCGCCGTGAACTTGTTCGGCAAAAACCAGATCTTGGCCCCCAATAGCGCGGGAGATGAGTTGCCGGTTTTTTCTGACATTATCAGCCGGATCGCCTAAGCCGCGACTGACATTTAAGCTTTGGAAAGGACCCGTACTATGTCCGAAATGACGTGTAAAAATTCCATGACGAATTTCCTGAATTTTTTTCAGGTTTTCAAATTGGAAAAACGAAGCTCCGTTTTGGGTTACCAAAATCACATCTTTAACCTCAGTAGCAGATTCTCCCCTAGTGTCATGTCCCACAAAGGTGTTACAAAAGTCGTCTGGTATATTTTAGTCCAGTTGAGTTCTTTGTTTTGTAAATTACTTGCGGGACACAACAATAGCTACATGGCCCGCGCCACCGTCAGGACATCGATTATCTCTGCTCCGGCTTTTAGAAGCACCCGGGCACATTCATTCGCCGTCGCACCGGTGGTGTAAACATCGTCAATCAGCAACACCTTTTTAGCATTAACCTTCTCCGGGGCCCGGACCCTGAAGGCACCTTTGATGTTTTTCAAACGTTGTTGGCGACCAAGCCCCGTCTGCGGTAGGGTCGCTTTGCTTTTTATAAGGACATCCGTGCTAACCGGAATGGCAGATAATTCAACAGCCGACGGATTGGATATAGATTTCCAGCTATGTATCAGCAAATAAGATTGATTAAAGCCGCGCTTTCGGAATTTTTTGGTATGCAAGGGTACCGGCAGGACCAGATCGAATTTTTCCTGGTCCCAGAACCGCCTATAAGCGTTGAGCATCAGCCCGCCCAAAAGTCCGGCAATCTGGATTTTCCCCGCGTATTTGAACCGGTGGATGATGGTCATCAATTGCTGATTATTGGCTACCGCTGCCCGCGCGATTCTGAATTTTTTGGGCTGCGTAATGCAATCTCCGCAAAAATGATTCTGGCCTTGACGACTTTTAAACATAATTCCGCAACAGCTGCAAAGCGGAGATGAAATAACCGTAAAAGTGCTCATGCATTCCGGGCAACAATAAGAGGTCAGCAGCTGATAGGATTCCGGGAATGTTTCAATGATTTCAGTCTTAGCATTTGTCGGTCGCTCGGCTCCAGGTCTTGTAATAGCGGGTTTAAAAAGACGGTTGCATACCAGGCACTTGGGAGGAAAAACCGTGTCAAGGATGATCTTAAAAATTAAGCTTACCCAATCGTAAGCGGCATATTTCAGGGTGCGATTTGCATGCACGAGGGTGTGCTCCTAATGTTGTGTCCCACGAATATCTTATAAAAGTCGGGTGGTATATTTTAGTTCAGTTGAGTTCTTTAAACAACACAATGTCTATGGTTTCAGGTGTCAGTGTTCGGGTGTCAGGAAGAGACAGAGGACAGCCTGCGACGAGCCCATCGGCCGTGAGCTCAGGGCTGAAACGCTCAGCCGAGTCGAAGGCAAAGGTCAAAGTGTTTCTGTCATATGACTCCTGTCATCTGTTTTCTGACGCCTGACACCCGAAACCTGAAACCTACTTATTCCTGACAAAGCGCTGCCGATACGATTCGTACATTACAATCGCCCCGGCCACCGATGCGTTAAGTGACCCAACCTTTGCGGTCTGGGGGATGGAAACTAAAAAGTCGCAATTTTGTTTAACCAGGGTCCGGATTCCTTTCTCCTCCCCGCCGATAACCAGGCCAACTGCACCGGTTAGATCTGCATTATAAACGGACTGCCCTGCGTTTTGATCCAGACCCACAATCCAAAAATCCTGGTCTTTGAGAGTTTTGACAAAGCGCACAATGTTATTAACCTGCGTTACATGCATATATTCCAGAGCACCTGCCGATACCTTGGATACGACCGGTGAGGGGTATGCCGAGCGATCTTTCGGTATGATCACAGCGTCGATGCCGGCACATACGGCTGTTCGAATAATAGCACCCAGGTTATGCGGATCCACAATATGGTCAAGTAAAAGTAGAAGCGGTGGGCGGTTGCCGGATTCAGCAGCCTCTAAAAGATCGGCAACATCAACCAGCGGATAGGCGGTCACCTTGGCAGCGACGCCTTGAGGAGAAACAGCACCGGCAAGGGATTGAAGCCTCGCCGGACTAATTTCTTTTATCTGCAGATGCTTACGGGCAGCCGCTGACGTTATCTGTTTAATCCGCTTGGTAGGCGTTTGTTTTGAAATATAGATTTCGTGGAAGGTTCTGCGGCCTGCCCTTAAGGCCTCATAAACCGGATGAAAACCATAAAGTATTTCAGCTTTCACGTCGGTGATTGTCCGTTGTGCGATAGTGTTCAATAATGGATATCAAATTCGGTACGGCTTTCGAAAGCTGGTCGTTAGCAATTACATGGTGATATAGATCTTGCTGCGCCATTTCCTTTTCTGCATTCTGCAGTCTGACAGCAATGCTCTCTGCGCTGTCAGTGCCTCTTGCTATTAAACGCTGTTGCAGCACTTCCAGCGATGGGGGCATAAGAAAGATGGCCACACTGTCTGGATAGTGCTCAAGAATTTGGCGAGTCCCCTGGACATCTATATCAAGGAGGATGTCTCGGCCATCCGCTAGGCCCTTATCCAGAAAATCTACCGATGTTCCGTAATAATTACCATGAACCAGCGCCCACTCGGCCCATTTCCCGGCGGCAATTCCATTTTCAAAATCGCTCGTAGTAATGAAATGATAATCCACACCCTCTTGTTCTCCGTTGCGAAACTGCCGTGTCGTATAGGATACCGAGTAGAGCATATCCGAAAACCGCTTAAGTACTTCGCGACAAAGGGTCGTCTTGCCGCCACCGGAGGGTGCGGCAATAATAAACAAATGCGCCGATTTGGGCTGCATGCTAATGATTTATTACTCCGAGACGATTCTATGCTCATCGACCATAAAAATCAGATTAGCTCTTTGAGCATCGCGTAACGTTGTGAAACGGTTTCTGCCTGGATAGCTGACAGCACAATATGGTTGCTGTCCATGACGATCATTGACCGTGTCCTACGGCCATGGGTTGCGTCAACAAGGCGCTTATCTTCTTTCGCTTCATCTTTGAGGCGTTTCATAGGAGCGGAATTGGGAGAAACGATAGCAACCACGCGATCCGCTACCACCGAACTTCCAAATCCAATGTTTAACAGAGTCTGATCCATCATACCTCCAACTTTAGTGCCTGGCCCATAGAGCAAAGCGTATCTTATTTCCCAGGTGAATAGCTAGCGGGGGCTTGGTTTTCGCTTTACCCCATACGCTATTCCCTTTGCACAATTTTATTCCACGTTTTGAATTTGTTCCCTTATCTTTTCAAGCTCTGATTTTACATCGATGATTACGTGAGCCATCTCCGCATTGCCTATCTTGGAACCCATGGTGTTAAATTCCCGGTTCAGCTCTTGTAATAAAAAATTTAGCTTTCTCCCCGCGGGTTCAACAGCATTTATAATCTCGTTAAATTGGTTCAGGTGGCTTTCGGCCCGAATAATTTCTTCGGAAATATCGCTGCGTTCGGCTAAGAAGGCGGCTTCCTGAACAATCCGGGCGGGATCAAGTTCGACAATGTCCTGTGTGAGTGACGAAATCCGTTCCTTTAGTCGTTCCTGATACTGAGCCAAAAGACCATCGGATTTTTTGCGTATTTGTTTTAGGCAGGCATTGATAAAGTTAAGTCGCTGTCCAAAATCCTTGGCAATATAATCCCCTTCTTTTTGTCGCATGCCTTCAAGATCATCAAGGGCACAAATCATACAATTTTTAACTGCCGGCCAAATAATATCCTCTTTTTGCAGCTTCTCAACAGTTTTAAGGATGCCACCGGCGCCCGTCAACATGCCCAGGGTAATGTCATCTTTAAAGTCGAATTGGCTTTTCAATTCTTTGAAGGCCGATACAAGTGCCTTGGCTCTGGGAAGGTCAGCCTCCAGCGCAGATCCTTCATCAGAGCTATCGTCAACCTGCACCCGAGTTTCAAGACGTCCTCTGGCCACCCGATCGGCGATAAGTCCCCTTATCTTATCCTCCAGGGGCTGGCACGCAGGCGGAATTCGTAAAAAAATGTCCAAATGTCGACTGTTATAGGATCGAATCTCGATTTTTACCGTCAGTTCATCAACGGTATTTTCAGCAGTTGCAAAAGCCGTCATGCTTTTGATCATAATCTGCGTTCACCTCCAAAGAAGGGTGAAATTTATACATACGGTGGAAATTGATTCATCCAAGCGCCTTTATAAATGGTCAGTTGTCCGTGGTCCATTGTCAGTTGTTTTTTATTCAATATCTTTGCCCAGAATTCACAACGGACCATTAGCGACTGACAACAGACAAAGCCATCAGCCTATTTGCCTGACATCTAAAACGTATTTACTGCGCGCCTGCCCCAGAAAAGTGAGCACCGCTTGATCGGCATAATCGGGATAGGTCCACGGCAGTTTTTGAAAGCGACCCTTTTGATAAATAAAAGTCAAATCCGCATAAATTCCAAGGCCAATATATATCCGATGACTAAAATTTTTTCCAGATGCTAGGACAAATCGCTCATGCAGCATATAGCCGGGATCGATATTCGCTCCCCGCCTTCCACCGGGTGAACAGGTTTGCTCAATCTGGTTGGTTGCAATTTTAATAGAGGCCAGTTCGCCTTGCTCGATTAGCCGCTTAAATGCGAACATACGCCTAACCAGAGGAGACCCCATTTCCGGTTTATAATAGGTCGTATATTTAAAATCCATCCATGAACTGACCAGGTCAATCTGACCGAATCGGGATGAAAGCTCTGACGCCACATGATTAATTATTTTTTTATTCTTGGTAAAAATCCCGATTATCAGTTTTGCAAGCTTTGGGGTTTGCGGGACACTCATCTGTTTAAAGCAATTAGTTATAAGTTATTGGTTATTCGTTATTTGTTGCAACCGGCCGTACGGGCAAAACCAAAAATACAAATAACGAATAACAATTAACAACCCAAAGCGCTAAACGGCCATGTTGCTTGTTGAACTTAAAACAATGGTTATGGGCTTCGGAGGTGGTTAATCTTTTAACGGTTTGGCTTCATCGATGAGCATGATAGGGATGTCATCTTTAATTTCATATAATAACTTGCAATTGTCACAGATAAGCCCATTTTGCGTATTATTTAGGTAAATATTGCCTTTACATTTCGGGCATGCCAGAATTTCCAGCAATTCCTGACTGATGGCCATAATGCTCTCCTTTTATTCAGCATTTATAAGATTCAAAACACCATAGCATAAAAAAATTATATTTGAAATCCATGCGGATATAACCGGGGGAAGTAATCCGCCATATCCCAATGACAGGCAAAAACTATGCAGAACCCAATAAAGAAACACCATGGCAGCTCCAAACGCGATACTGACCGATGGACCTTCCCGGCTTTTGCGCTTAACGGCAATTCCGGTACCCATTAGGCACACAATTATAGATAAGACAGGGTAAGCAAATCTAGCATGAAAGTCCACTCGAAAGGTCGTTGCATCATATCCTTCCAACTCGACTTCCTTAATATAAGTAAAAAGCTCTGCGATATTCATCTCATCTGATTTCTTGAACACGCGCATTAAATCTTCCGGCAAAAAATCTACATTTTCAGCCTTCTGCGAGTGCAACCGCACATTGTAAATTGCAGATTCCTCGTCCAGCACTTGCTCCATACTGTCATAAAAAACCCATTTCCCTTGGACATACACACCTTTTTTGGCATCAACTCTTCTGGTTAGTTTAAACTCTTTATCAAAAAAATTCAGGATGACCCCTGAAATTGTTTGGTTCTGAGGATTAAAGTACTGTATAAAATATATGGCACGATGCCCCTTGATCCATATATTCCTCTGCTTAGACGTTATGGTAGGCTTATTTTTAACTTCCATCAGCCAAATTTTGTTGGCTTTACTAATGGTAATCGGGACAACAATCTCAGACAGGGAAAAAAGCAAAATAGCCAGAAAAACGGCGATAGTAAGAACGGGCCTTAGCAAATAGTAGACGCTGACACCTCCGCTTTTTAAAGCAATAATCTCGTTGTTTTTGTTCATTAAACCGAAAGCGATCAAAACGGATAGCAGCAGGCCAATCGGTGTGATTTGCGCGATGATCTGGGGAAGCTTTAACTGAAGATACCGAATTAGCCGTGAAATAGGTAAACCGGCCTCCATAAAGTTGTCGGCCTTATTAAAGAATTCAGCGATGACGAAGAGGCTCACCACAACTGCCAATACAACAACCAGGCATTTGAGGATTTCTCTTGCTAAATACTTATCAACAATGGTCATAAGCCAAATTTTGGAGCCAAGAAGAAATTATTTATTCTCATATAGTTGCTAAATCCCGAGAATTCACATTATCGAAACCATTTGAGCAGATACTGCTGCAGCCGATTATAAATAATATCGAATTTTAATGATCGTTCATTCGCCGTACGGATAAGAAAATACAACCCTAACCCTCCCATGACAAAATTGGGAAGCCACATTCCGATTACAGGCGGATACGCGCCTGTTTCGCCATAAATTTTCCCCACAGACATCAACAGGTAATAAAGCAAGTAAAAGAAAAGTCCCAAAAAAAGACCAAAAGATCGTTTTGCCGATTTGGATTGCACCCCCAGCGGTACGGCGAGAAGTCCAAGGGCAAAACAGCCAAATGGGAGTGCAAATCGACGGTGCAGCTCCAGCAGAGCTCTATAATAGCGGTCATCTTCAGGATTAGACCGATTTACAAATCGGGTCAAATCGCCCATGCTCATCTCTTTGGGTCGTTTGGGTTTGGTGTCTGTTTTGGAACGTGATTTTTTCATTGGAAGGCTGATATCATACCGGTCAAAATGGATCGAATGCGCGGCTTTATCTTTCAAATTGATCTGGTGAATCGTGCCATTATAAAGTCTTAACCGAGAAACGGCACGCTGGGAATCAGTAAATATTTTGCCCCTGGGGGCAACCACCGTATTAACCCGATCGTGCTGTCGTTTATCCTCAATAAAAACATCGATCAACAATTTATCTTTTGAATCGATTTTATTCACATAGATCACAACATCTCCAAAACTGTCATTAAAGGTTCTCTCTTTCAGCCCAATCGTCATGTTCGATGAAACAATTTGTCGGGTTAATTCTCTCAGGGCGGATCTGCCCACCGGCTGGCCATAAATGGACATAAACACCGTCAAAACAAAACCAATAAAGCAAAAGGCGAATACCGGTGCAAGCAAAGTGTAGATGCTGATGCCGCCGGTTTTTATCACCAGAATCTCATTTTCATTGGATAAGCGCAGAAACGTCAATAAGACCGTAATCATCACCGAAATCGGTAGGATAAAAATTAGGAGAAAAGGCATTTGATAGAAGATCATCAGTAAAACGGTCGCCAGATTGATATTGTAATTGACAATCCAGTTGGTAATTTGGATTAATTCTGCCATCAATAAAATAAAGGTAAAAAGCAATACATTGACCGCAAACGGTGCCAGAAATTCTTTAAGGATGTATCTGTTTATTATGGAGGCGATTTTCATCTTCTTTTGCTTATAGCGGTTGTCATAAATATGTTCCGTTTGCCGGATTTCCTAAAAGGAGAAAGTGTAATGTGTAACAGCCTTAAATTATTACAAAAGTGACAACCGCTATATTATTGTTTTTATTGAAAAAAATCAAGACTTTTACGGAACCATGTGCCATATTTAAATACATGGCACGGCCTTTACTGATTCCCAATCCGGAAAACGCCACACTTGAAGAGCTCAAGCAAGTTTCCCGTATCGGAACGTTATTCTGACAAACGCTCTAGCTGCTGCCGGTTGGTGGGATGCTAAACTTGAAATAATTACAGAAACAGAAGCCGGTGAAGATATATTACCGTATTTTGAATTGAAACGGAATTGATTTGATTATCCAAGAGTGGCCATGAGCTCGGCCTCGGCAACGACATTGCCTTCGACAAGCGCTTGGCCGGAGGTTTTTACGACTTTTGACCGGAATTTTAGAATCTGTACTTCAAATACCAGCTGATCACCGGGGACAACCGGTTTTCTGAATTTAACTTTGTCCATGCCCATAAAAAAGACCGGGGCGCCACGCTTTTCAGCAGGCATTGATTCAAGCGCAAGTACCCCCGCGGTCTGTGCCATGGCTTCAATGATCAAGACTCCCGGCATAATCGGAAACGTGGGGAAATGCCCCTGAAAAAAGGGTTCATTAATCGTGACATTTTTTAGGGCGGTGATCTTTTCACCGGGAACCAGATCCAGGATTCTGTCAACCAGGATGAAGGGATAGCGATGTGGCAAAAACTCCATAATTGCCTGAATGTCATATGTTTTTTTTTCCATTTTTTCTCCTGAAATGTGGAAACAATAGGTTAGCGGGGTTGCGCCACAGGCGTTAATTGCCGGACTTCTTTGCGTATTTGTCATTCATCTGCTTTATAATCTGATCGGTAATGTCAATAGAGCCCGGCGAATACATGACGCTAAAATTATTTATGATGAGCAGATAGCCTTCTTTTTTCCCAATCTCCTCAACGAGCTCAAATACGTCTTGACGCAGCTGGTTCACCAGCCTTTTTTCGAGAACCTGCAGCTGTGACCGATATCTCTTTTGAAGCGATTTAAAATCGTTAAGCTTGATTCGGCCTTCGCGTTCCTTTTCTTCGCGTTTCTCTTTACTCATGACCATGGACTCGCGCTCAAACTGCTTTCTGAGCTCTTCTATTTCAGCCCCTTTTTTCTTTAGTTCCTGCTCCATTTTATCTTTATCTTTTTTTATTTCAGCCTGTGCAAATTTCCCAGGATTTGATGCCTCCATGATTCGCTGCAAATCCACGATACCAATTTTGGCAACATCGGCTGCAGCTGCGGAACCGATCCACAAAAAACTGAAAAAGGAAATTGAAAGTATTATACCGCATTTGCGTATTCGCATTCTTTGCCCCCTGTATATTTGAATAGATTGTTAATACCTAACCCGGACAAGCCGGAACAAATTGCCACAAAGGCGCCAAGACACAAAGCGAAACCTTTGGTTAATATTCATCTTTGCGTCTTTGTGTCTTGGTGGCGTAAATGTTTTGCCGCAAAATGTAAAAAAATAATCTCTAAGGTACTCTGCCGTGATAACATACATCACGTTAAAAAGATGATGCCATTGAAAACTCAATTTGGCCGGGCCCGTGATCGCTGTCTTTTGGGTCAAGAATATAACCGTATTCGATGTCGAGGGGTCCCATCGGCGAAACCCAGCGAATTCCGCCGCCGGCACTTTGCCGCAGATCACCCGGGCTAAATTCGATATCGTCTCTGTTTTTATAAACTTTGCCGGTATCAAAAAATGCCACTCCATGTATGCCAATGTCTTTCACTATCGGAAAGACCAATTCAAAATTAAACTGCACGAACGCATCACCCCCCACACTGGCGCCCTCATCATCTTTAGGGGCCAGGTCGTCGCGTTCAAATCCCCTCAAAGACCCGATGCCGCCCAGATAAAATTTCTCATAATCGGGCAACAGTTTTTCCTTGATGTCAGCAACATAGCCCGCTTTGGCATGCGCAACACCGACAAATTCCCAGAACAGCGGAATGTACCATCCGGTTTCGCCGATGTATTTTGTAAACCCGATATCCCCTCCAAGGCCGGCAAATTCAAATGAGAAGCTGTTGAGAGCCCCCCTGGTGGCGAGAAAGCGTTTGTTCCTTGAGTCATATTTCAGAGTTGAACTTATACTGCTTTTTAGATTTTCACCTTGCAGTTCCTTGATTGAATCGGAAGCCGTATCATCGATATTTGTGATGTCCGATAGATCAAGCAGATAGGATAAAAATAATCGGGTATAATCAAAAACAGGATAACCGAAGCCGATACTGCCCCCAATGCTGTCCTTTTCATAATCGTTATAATCGTATATCCAGTTATAAAACTTAATCGTTCCTGTCAACGGAATATCATAGATATAGGGTTCGGTAAAACTTAAGATAATCTTTTGGGTCTTGCTGCCTAAAATACCCTGGAGTGCAAGCGTTTGCCCCCGGCCGAACAGGTTGCGTTCAGAAACTTGAGCCGACCCGAACAGGTTCTCAACATTTCCGTAACCGGCACCAAAACTAAAGGAACCGGTTGATTTTTCGGTGACATCGATTTTTAAAACCATCTTGTCATCGGCACTACCCTTTGAGGTATCCACTTTAACATCTTCAAAATAATCCAATCGCTGAAGATTCGCTATGCTACGCTTCAGCCGGCTTGCGCTGGTAAGCTCCTGTTCATATGCCCGCAATTGCCTGCGGATGACCTTATCGCGTGTTTTGGTATTGCCGGAGATGATGATTTCTTCATAAAAGACCGGCTTGCCCTTTTCGATATTAAAAGTAATGTCGACCCGCAGGTCTTCAGGAATTCTTTTTATCCGGGGAGCAACATCCGCATAGGCATATCCTTCATCCGCATATAGATCCGTAAGGGCCAGGACATCGGTTCTTAAAACTTCACGATTATAAAACTCCTCTTGGGTAATTTTTATTTCTTTAAGTAATTGTTCTTCGGTTAATATCAGGTCGCCGGTAAAGGTCACCTTGCCAACCTTGAATTGCGGCCCCTCATCGATTTTTAGGGTAATTATGATGTCATTTCCCTTGAATTCGACCAGTGGTTCACCCACCTGAGCTTGAATATAACCTGAATTGTGATAAAAGGCTTTGAGCCTGGCGGCATCCTGTTCAAGATTATCTTCATCTAAATCACCCGCTTCGGTAAACCACGAAAGCAGGCTTTCTTCCGAAGTGGACATCTGCCTTTTTAGTTTTTTATCTGAAAACGCCTTATTGCCTTCAAATTCAATCTTTTCTATCTTAAACTTTTCACCTTCTTCAATAATATATTCAAGATCGGCCTGATTGTTTTTGCGCTCAAAAATTTTATAATGAACACTGACATTTTGATAATTCTTTTCCTTATACAGATCCTCTATTCTACTTATATCGTTTTGGATCATATTGATATTCAGGATTGCTCCCCGTTTTGAGGTAATGACTTCTTTTATCTCCTCATTTTCAAATACCCACCTATTACCGCTGATACGGACGCTGTCCAAAGTCGGTTTTTCCTTCACCTTAAATGTGACTTTATTTCCGTCAGGTAGCGCTTCAGTTTCAATCTTTATATCATCAAAATACCCCAGAGCGTAAATTGCTTTAAGATCTTCCGAAAGGCTTTTTAAATTATATAAGTCGCCGGGTTGGATTTTGACAACCCTTTTTATGGCATCAACCTCGATGCGCTGGTTGCCGGTCACATCAACCGTAAGGACTTGTTTGCGTTTAAATATTTTTAAGCCGAGACTTTGTGCAAGTTTTTCAACTGTCGAAGGTAGATTTTCGATACCGCGGCCCTCTGCTGTAAAGGGACTTGGCGCTTTTTCGGCCGTAGATTCAAACAATTTTAAATCCAAACTGAACTGCTGTCCAATCCAGGTTAAACTGCCCCATACAATATAATCGGCCCCGGTCTGCAGGCTGAGCTTTTTTGTTTCCTCAAGATTTGCAGTCCGTTTCCTCCATTCGGGTTCTGATACTGCATCCAACAGCAATACTCTTGCTCCAGCCTGTTCAAGAGATTTTTTTATGGCGGCGGGTATATCGGATTGCAAATAAGACAAATCTTTTTGGGCAAAGATTTCAAAGGGCAAGATGACAACGTTAACCGGTTGCTGACCGTTCGCAGCTGTCAGGGACAGTCCCAAAACTGCCATAACAATCAAACAGAGTGTCTTCATCATATGCGTCTTTAATGAATTCCGCACCACACAAGCAACCGAAGTGTTATTCACTAATTGGTTTTATTTACAAACATCTTCAAAAAAATCGGGCCTAATTTACATCTTGCAGTCGCCCTTCAACAATGGTGACGCATCGCGACATATAGGATGCAAGCTCCATATTATGGGTCACGACAACCAGGGTCATCAATAGTTCCTGATTTAATTCCATCAGCAATTGATGAATCCGATCACTGTTCATTTTATCAAGATTGCCGGTAGGCTCATCTGCCAGAAGGATTGGGGGTTTTAAAACCAGCGCTCTAGCCAAAGCCACGCGTTGCTGCTCACCACCGGAGAGTTTGCCGACACGATGGTGCAATCGGTCCTGCAGCCCGACTCTGACCAATATCTCTTCAGCCGGTTTGTTGGCCTCTGGTTTGCTAAAACCATTAATAAGCGCCGGCATCATGGCATTCTCCAGAGCGCTAAACTCGGGCAAAAGATGATGAAACTGAAAAACAAAACCGACGGTCCTGTTGCGAAATTCGGCCAGTTTGATGTCATCGTAAAGGAAGACATTTTCGCCCTGAAACATCAGCGTGCCGCTGTCAGGCCGATCGAGCGTTCCAAGAATATGCAGCAGAGTCGATTTACCTATGCCGGATGGGCCGACAATCGCCACTGTTTCTCCAATATGCAAATCGGCATGGACGCCTTGCAAAACATCAATACTGACGCCCCCGTTTTGAAATCTTTTTGTCAGATCTCTGCCGGTTATCAGGCTGTCGGACGACGCATTTTTACGATCTTTGGAGTCGAATTGAATCATTTTTTTGGGTGGGCCGGAATTATCCATAACGGATCGCCTCCACCGGGTCGAGTTTGGCTGCTTGATGCGCTGGATAAAGAGTTGCCAGAAAGCAAATTACCAGCGCGGCGGCCACGATCCCAATGACCCAGAAAATTTCGATTTTAACCGGAAGTGTGGTCGTAAAATAATAAATATCACCGGTCAGTTCATAAATATCGTAATGCTTGAGCAGCGTGCAGAGCACCAGACCCAGGCACAGTCCCAGAACGGTTCCGACCAAACCAATAACCATCCCGCCAAAAACAAAAATTTTACGGATGCTTTTTGTGGTGGCCCCCATCGCCTTCAAGATAGCAATATCCCGCGTTTTGCTCATGACCAGCATAATCAGACTGCTGGCAATGTTAAATGCTGCAACCAGAACGATAAGGATTAGTATAATCGCCATCACCCACCTTTCCATTTTCAGCGCCCGAAACAGGTTTTTATTCATCTGCATCCAGTCCCGGGCCCAATACGGAAAGCCCAGTTTGGCGATTAGTTTTTCGGCAATATCTCTGGCCCGGTAAATGTCTGTGACCCGAATATCAATCCCGGTCGCCGAATCGGCCATCCGCAGCATCCTCTGAGCGTCTTTAAGATGAATAAATGCAAATGTTTGGTCATATTCATACATGCCAGACTGAAAAAAACCAGCCACCTTAAATTGTTTCATAGCAGGGATGTGGCCGATTGGAGACAGCATCCCACGGGGCGAAATCAGATGAATCATTTCGCCTTCAATCACGCCTAAATTACGGGCCAGTTCTTTGCCTAAAATAATACCGGGCACTTCGGGTGCGGATTTTTCAGAATTAGACTTCGCGGATACATCTGTTAAAGTCACCTGCGCAAGCGTTTTCATCACTTGGCCGGCGGTTTGGGGATCGATTCCTCTAACGACAGCCCCGACAGCTCCGGATTTTGAGCGCAGCATCCCCTGGGTAATAATATAGGGTGTCGCGGCTTCCACGCCTGGTGTTTTTACCACCTCCTCCATAACGAGGCGATACTGTTTAAACGCGCTGCCATGGCGCATCAGTACAATGTGAGATTGGCCGCCTAAAATCCGCGCTTTAAGGTCGGCGTCAAAACCGTTCATGACTGCAATAACCACAATCAACGCCATCACCCCAACCATCACACCGGCGATGGAAAGTATGGTAATGAGCGAAACGAAAGCCTGTTTTTGCTTGGCCCGCAAGTACCGAGTGCCAATGAAGTATTCAAATGACATAAAAAAGATTTATTCCTTTGGTTTCATGTGAGGAAAAAGGATGACCTCGCGAATTGAAGCTGCATCCGTTAGCAGCATTACCAGCCTGTCAATTCCAATGCCTTCGCCGGCAGTAGGCGGCATGCCATACTCCAAAGCCTCAATATAGTCTTCGTCCATTTGATGGGCCTTGTCATCACCGGCTTCGCGACTCTTAACCTGCTGTGCAAATCGTTCTTTTTGATCGACCGGGTCATTTAACTCAGAAAACCCATTCGCGATCTCACGTCCGGCAATAAAAAGCTCAAAACGCTCGGTCAATTCGGGTTCCTGATCGCTGCGCCGTGACAGCGGTGAAACTTCCGCCGGATAAGCAGTAATGAAAGTTGGCTGGATCAACTTGGGTTCAACAACAGCATCAAACAGCTTGGTGATCACTTTTCCCAGCTTTCCCGTTTTCGCAATTTTGATTCCATGTCGAGCAGCAAATTCAAGTAGACCTGCCTTATCGTTTAGCAACGCCGAATCAATACCGCCGATATCCACTAAAGCGGATTGGAGTGTTATTCGGCGCCAGGAGCCGGCCAGTTCAATTGAGTTACCCTGATAGGAAATCGCGGTCGATCCGGTAACCGCCTGTGCCACCGTTGAAAACAGCTGCTCGGTAAACTGCATGAGATCGGTGAAGGTGGCATAGGCCTGATAGAATTCAAGCATCGTAAATTCCGGATTGTGCTGTGTCGAAATACCTTCATTTCTGAAATTTCTGTTTATTTCAAAAACCCTTTCGAATCCACCGACAACCAGGCGCTTTAAATAAAGTTCAGGCGCAATACGTAAAAAAAGGTCCATCCCCAGAGCGTTGTGATGCGTTTTAAAGGGTTCTGCTTCGGCTCCCCCCGGAATCGGTTGCATCATAGGTGTTTCGACCTCAAGAAAATCTCGGTCTAATAAAAAGCTCCGAATTTCTCGAATAATCCGGCTACGTTTAACAAAGAGCTCCCTCACATCCGCGTTCATGATCAGGTCCAGATACCTCTGGCGATACCGCTTTTCCGGATCTTTAAGACCGTGAAACTTTTCGGGCAGGGGTCGAATGGCTTTACAGATAAGTTTAAATTCGCTTACCAAAAGGGTCCACTCGCCGGTTTTGGTTTTAAAAACCCCTCCATAAAGGCCAACAAAGTCCCCTACATCCAGTTGTTTGAAGAGACTGTATGCTTCATCCCCGATTTTATCCGTACGGATGTAAGCTTGAAACTGACCGGTCCGATCCCTGAAACGAATAAATGCTGCTTTTCCAAAACGGTTAATTGCCATCACGCGACCGGCAACGGCAAAATTCGGAGTATCCTCTTTTATCGCTTTGGGTTCGCGTTCAATTAACCCGTTAATTTCATCGATGGTGTGGGAAACGTTGAAATCGTTCGGGAAAAGCTGAATGTTATTTTTTTTTAGCTGATCAAATTTATCTCTACGTTTCTGAATCATCTCGCTGGCCTTTTCCATATTCATTCCAATCACATGTTAATCCGTTCGGCAAATAATTATCCTTTTTAATATAAGTCAGTCGACGCAAATAATTGATTTAAGCTGATTTTGGTAACTCATTTTGCCGGTGGCTGTCAAGATTAAGTTGGGGCCACGCTTGGTAGGTTATAGCGGTTGTCATAAATATGTTCCGTTTGGTCTGAGTTCTTAACAGGCAAAAATGTATCTGTGTGACGTTTAGAAATTATAACAAAACATGACAACCGCTATATTATTTTTTTTATTGAAAAAAATCTAGACTTTTACGGAACGATGTGCCATATTTCAATCAATGGCACGGTCTTTACTCATTCCCGATCCGGAAACCGCGACCATCGAAGAACTCAAGCAAGTTTCCCGGGTGGGTTCCAATGAAACAGCCACACGCTGTACCGGCAGCCAGATGCTCTTGGCCGGTGCCGACAGAGATCTTGTTTGCAGCGCACTGTTAGTAACCAATCGTGCATTGAGAAAGTGGATTAACCGTTTCAATCAATGCGGTGTCGACGGGCTGATTGTCAAAAAGCGGCTAGGTAGAATGGCCATTATCAATGATCAGCAGGCCTGCGAACGGGTGGAACTGATTGATCAGCCACCATAAGCGGAGCGAACATTTTGGACGGCCAAAGCCTTTCAGGGCTTCATCAGTAAACAGTATCAGATCCCATGCAGTTATGAGACGGTGATTGGGTTTTTTCACAAACAAGGCGATGCCTTTCAAGGAGCAACCCATGTTTTGATGTCTTTAAAAATGAAGAAAAACTATTAGAGCGTTTGGATCAGGCAATATTGGGCGTTATCGATAATCCCAAGAAGTCTCAAAAAACCAACGCTATCGGAACGTTATTCAGACAAACGCTCTAGACGGGTGGGGCAATCTGTTTAAAATCTAACGTCACCGTCGTGCCCTTTATCTGGCTCGCTCTCTACGTTTAGCCAGGCGTCGTAAGCCTCGAGGATTCGGTGAACGATCGACAGACCTAAACCCGGTCCCGTTTGGGTTTGGTGGTATACAAAACGGGTCGAAAAATCGACGTCAGCGCCTCTGGATATGCCGCATCCATTATCCGTGATGTTTAACACAGGCATGCCGATTCTTTAAGGGAAACATTTCGATCCCGATTTGACCTTCACCCTCAATCGCCTCGGCGGCATTCAACAGCAGATTCCACAAAATTTGGTGAAGGTGACCGGGATCCATTGCTAGACCCATACGTCCTGAGATACCTTTTTGGAGGTTGTCGATGCGGCCGTTGTTTCGAACCATCTTTTTCAAAGAGTTCAGCGCTTCCAAGCACCGCCCGGTCCAGCTCAATCGGGCTCGACCTTGCCCGCCGGGCGGCCGGGCGTATAAAAAGGAAATTGCTGGCTAAGGAACTCAAGCGATCGGCTTCACGCAGAATGATTTGCATTAAGCGCGTCATGATCAGGGTCATATCGCATGTCTTCTTTGCAAAAGCTGAATGGATCCTGTCAATGAAGCCAGTGATTTTTTATTTCGTGGGCTAAACCGGCTGCCATTTCCCCGATGGCACGCCATCTTTTCGACCCGCCTGACGTGACCCTCCATTGCTCCGCAGCTCTTTCTTTTCGATCTGCGCGTCTGCTCCGCTAGCATAGACTGCTCAAGACGCCACCGCAAAACAGGCCAGCATGGTGACCATCAATTTGAAAAAATATCTGATTCCACCCATAGGCAGCTCGCCAGTGTATTTGCCATCGGTGCCGAATGGATTCGAGATGCCGAAATATTCCAGCTCAACTCAAAACCGAATTGGATGACTGCAAAGCGCTGCAATTACCATGGTGCCCCGCATGGGCAGCAGCATGCTCGAATAAATGATGACCACCAAATACAGGAAAGGAGATACGCTTAAAAAACCGCCGGTCCCGAAAAATAATCAGCGTGACAAAAAAGGGTGTCGACGCCGGTTTGAATAAAGGCAAACGTGACTCGTCTTTTTTAACGCGTTTCAGAAGCAGGCTGTAAACCAAGGATATCAGAAATATCGCGATGATAATGAGACCGTACAGGACCACAAGAGACCGTTCCATGGGGGTGGCGGTTTCGCTCGAGTTGCAGCACGATGGTGGCGCGAGCAGCAGCGCCGAAAACAGGATCCGGAAAAAGCATCAACCCTTTCATTTTCGGTCTTTGTAATCTTTCTCGGGTATGGGTGAAGGGGTGACTCATAAAACGAATCTTCTGAAAGGGGTCCAGTTATTAAGCTATTGAGCTGTTCAGCTAATAAGCTGTTGAGCTGTTTAGCTGTTTAGCTGTTTAGCTTATCAGCTTACTGGCTTATCAGCTAATTTGCTTACCGGCTTACCAGCTTATCAGCTAATTTGCTAATTCGCTAATTCGCTAATTCGCTTTTTTGAAGGAGGATGTTAGCCGGTGAGATTATTGAATGGCACCGGCCATCTTGAATATCGGTAGATACATGGCGACCACCAGACCGCCGATCTGTCGTCCCTAAAAATACAAGCATAAACGGTTCAATTAGAGCGGTCAGGTTCTCAACCGCCTGGTCAACTTCCTCATCGTAAAAGTCCGCAATCTTTTCCAGCATGGCGTCCAGCGCGCCGGTGGATTCACCGACTGAAATCATCTGACATACCATCGCGGGGAAAACACCGCTTTCCTGCAGCGGATCGGCCATGGTGCGACCTTCTGCAATACCGGAGCGCACATCATAAATGGCTTTTTCAACCGTCCGGTTACCGGCCGTCTTTGGCAACAATATCAAGGGCTTCTAAAATAGCCACCCCGCTGGCGAGCATGGTCCCCATGGTGCGGGTGAAATTTGGCGACAGCCACCTTACGCAGCAATTCACCAAAGACGGGAATTTTCAACATGAAAGCATCAACCATATCCTGGCCTTTTTCGGTGGCGTAAAATTTCCGGAATGCGAATCCAAAGAAGAAAAGTCCGACAATGATATATAGAACCTTGCTTTTCACCAGTTCACTGGCTGCGACCACAATTTTGGTTGGAACAGGCAGCTCTCCGCCGAAATCAGCAAACATTTCTTCAAATACCGGGATAACGAAAATCAAAATAACCCCAAGCACGAGAACCGCGATAATTAAGGTGACAATGGGATAGGTCATGGCACCTTTTACCTGGGATTTAAGTTTAGCGGCTTTTTCCATATAAGCGGCAAGGCGCCTGAGGATGGCATCTAAAATACCGCCGGCCTCACCGGCTGCGATCATGTTGACGAAAAGACTATCAAAATGTTTTGGAAAGCGCTTTAGGGCCTCAGCAAGCGTGGCACCGCCTTCGACCTTCTCTTTTATTTCTTTTATCATTCGTTTGAAGGTTTTATTGCCTTGCTGGGCGTAAAGAATTTCCAGGCATTGAATAATGGGCAGCCCCGCATCGATCATGGTGGAGAATTGGCGGGCAAAAAGAATGATATCTTTTTGTACAACTCTGGGTTGCAGCCAGGAAACGTTTTCAAACAGGTCTTTAGGTTTCTTTTTAATTTTATTCGGCGTTATTCGGAGTCGAGCCAAATTGGATCGTACCGTCTTTTCATTGGCAGCTTCCATTTCGCCTTTTCGGGTTTCATTTTTCCGGTTGGTGCCTACCCATTGATAAACTGGCATAATCAAGTCTCCATATTCATTTGAAACGATGCGGGCCAACAGATGGTATTGTGTTTAACCCGCAAGCAGTCAAATTCACCTTACTTTGTTTTAATATCATATTCGGCTGGCAAGAACCACAAATTTGGCATCTGATTTTTGTGACCCTCTCTGAGATCGGTCACTTGTCAGACCGCCAAATCAGCCGCCATATGAGACACGGCCATCCTGTGCTGTAGAATATGTATCGGCGTATGATGTAGAAACTTAAGATTTTTATTGAACAAACATACGGTCGAATATCTTTATTAACCCGGTGTAGATAATATTACAACGATTTCGGATAGTTGTCAATAAACCTGGCGTCATTCGCAGAAATCTCATTGGAAATATTTTCCCAACTGTGATACCGTCTTCCGATAAAAAATTTGATTTATTTTCAGGATATTAAACACAAAAGTCAAATCGTTAACGGGCAATGCCGAAAAGTCAAAAACACGGGCCCAAAGGCCTGACCATCATTACCACCCATGTGAATGCCGATTTTGACGCGTTGGCTTCCATGCTGGCGGCGCAGAAGCTATATCCGGAGGCGCTGGTGGTATTTCCAGGTTCCCAGGAAAAAAACTTAAAAAATTTCTTTATCAATTCGATGGCATACCTGTTTAACATGGCAGACATCGGAGATATCGACTTTGCAGAGGTCCGGCGGCTGGTGCTGGTGGATACCCGACAGCCGGGTCGCATCGGTAAGTTGGCCAAGCTATTAAAACGCAAAGACATTGATATTCATATTTACGATCACCATCCCGCCACCGACAAGGATATTAAAGGAGACATCGAGGTTCATCGCTTAAGCGGGGCCAACGTCACCTTGCTAACCGAAATTATTGCGCAGAAGGAAATCGAGATCAGCGCTGATGAAGCCACGATCATGTGCCTGGGAATCTATGAGGATACCGGCTCTTTTACCTTTCCTTCCACCACCGAGCAGGACTTTAAAGCAGCGGCGTTTCTTTTGTCCAAAGGGGCAAATCTGAATGTGGTTTCAGATCTGATTGCCAGGGAGTTAAGTCCCGAACAGGTCAGTTTATTAAATGACCTGATCCAATCCGCTACGCGTTATAACGTCAACGGTATCGAGGTGGTCGTCACATCGATAACCACCGAAAAATATATGCCCGATTTTGCGTTTCTCGTCCAGAAAATGGTGAAAATGGAAAATTTGGACGTACTTTTTGCCATCGGCCGGATGGAAAATAAAATTTATGTGGTTGCCCGCAGCCGAATTGGTGATGTGGATGTGGGCAATATTGTAACGCCGCTGGGCGGCGGCGGCCATGCATATGCCGCCTCTGCATCGATAAAGGGTAAAACCCTGGCTCAGGTTGAAAATAATTTAGTTGAGTTGCTGTACAGCAGGATCGAAGCCCATCGGCTCGCCAAAAACCTGATGGCATCACCGGCCATTACCGTCCGAAACGACGTATCCTGCAAAGACGCTAACGATCTGCTCACCCGTTACAACATCAATGCGCTGCTGGTTACTGAAATGCGTAACGCAAAAGAAAAGCTCTGCGGCTATATCACCCGACAGGTTATTGAAAAAGCACTGTACCATAAGCTGGAAAATGTGCCGGTAAGGGAATACATGACCACCGAGCTGGCCACTGTGGGACCCGAGGCCGAGCTATCCGAAGTTCAGGAAAAAATTATTGAGAACAAGCAACGCGTTTTACCGGTGATCGACAACGCCGGTATTTCCGGCGTGATTACCCGCACCGACTTGCTGAACATCCTGGTACGCCAGTCTAAAAAAGACCCCGGTGATTTTCCCGACCCATTGCAAAGAACCCGCGCACGCCCGAACGCGTAATGTTGTCAAATTTTTGAAAGAGCGACTATCCGGGCGATTATTAAATATGCTGAAACGCATTGGCGAAGTGGCGGATGAATTCGGCTACGGAGCGTATGTGGTTGGCGGATTTGTGCGCGACCTGTTCCTGTACCGGTTAGACGAGGATGTTGATATTGTCATCGAAGGCGACGGTATCGCTTTTGCCAAAAAATATGCCAAATTGGAAGGCGCCCGCATCCATACTTATGAAAAATTTGGCACCGCGGTGATCATCTTTTCGGACGGATACAAAGTCGATGTCGCTTCCGCCAGATTGGAGTACTACAAATTCCCGGCTGCGCTTCCGATTGTTGAAATGAGTTCCATTAAACTGGATCTTTACCGGCGGGATTTCACCATCAACACGCTGGCCATTCAACTGAACAGAAAAAAATTTGGTACTTTAATCGATTTTTTCTCAGCCCGCAAAGATATTAAAGAAAAAATCATCCGGGTGCTGCAAAACCTGAGTTTTGTGGAAGATCCGACCCGGGTGTTTCGGGCCATTCGCTTTGAGCAGCGCTTTGGTTTTACCATCGGCAAATTGACCAACGGGACTTATCAAAAATGCAGTCAACATGAACTTTTTTCGGGGTCTGAGCGGGACGCCGGGTCCTGGGCGAGTTGAAACAAATTCTTGAAGAGGACCATCCGGTACCGGCCATTATTCGGCTCAACGACTTTGACCTGTTAAAGTTTATCGATCCATCGATTCAATTCGATAAACAATTGATATTCAGATTAAATTCTGCAAAACAGGCTCTGGCGTGGCATGATTTGCTTTTTTTAGACGAATCCTATATGAAGTGGATCGTTTATTTTTTGGTCTTGATTCATACCTGCGACCCGCAGTGTTCCGAAAAAATATGCGACCGTTTTGAACTGGCCCCGCGCAATCGGAAAATTTTTTGCGCCGAGCGTTTTGCGGCCGAAAAATGTGTGCTGGAGCTGGCGCACAGTCTGCCGATACCCGACAGCAGGCTATACCGAAAACTTTCCGAATTCCGAACGGAGCTAATCCTGTATATGATGGCGATCAGCAAACAGGAAAAAATTAAAAAAGCAATATCGCACTATTTTACGAATCTGAGAAGAGTCAACGTTTCTTTACAGGGCAGAGACCTGAAAAAAATGGGCGTGGCCCCCGGGCCCATTTACCGGGAAATTTTGCAGGCCGCCCTGGATGCCAAACTAAACGGCAAGCTCAAAACACGTAAAGACGAACTTGATTTTGCTCGAGGCTATGTTCGCTAATTTTTCCTTAATTCAATTCATTTTACTGATCCTGCCGCTGATATTGGCCGTTACCCTTCACGAGGTGGCCCACGGATATGCGGCCTTGAAAATGGGTGACCCTACCGCCCGGCTGGCAGGTCGTTTGACGTTGAATCCAATTAAACATCTCGATTTATTTGGATCGCTTCTTCTACCATTGGTCCTCACGCTATCGGGGTCACCGATTGTCTTTGGCTATGCCAAACCGGTGCCGGTTAATGTTCGCAATTTCCGTGAGTACCGCAAAGGCACGCTATGGGTGTCAGCAGCGGGTGTGCTGGCAAATATGATTTTAGCGGTCATATCCGCTGCGCTTTTTCAGATGCTGGCATCCACAAAGGCCTCCTGGGCCCAGTCGCAGTATGGGCTGCCGTTTGAATTTCTTTTTCAGCTGCTGGCCTACAGTGTGATCATAAACTGTATTTTGGCGTTGTTTAACTTGATTCCCATACCGCCGCTGGACGGCAGCCGTATCGTAGCGATGCTGTTGCCCGCGCGTTTAAGTATGCATTTTTCGCGCCTGGAGCGCTTTGGTATGATTATAATTTTGGTGCTGCTGATTACCGGACCCCTTAGCCGGTTGATGTCCTTTTTCTTGAAGCCGGTGCTGGATTTTTTACTGGGACTATAGTGTGGTGTCGCATAAATATATTGCAAGGACAGAATACATGGTTCAAAAGAAACGAATTTTAAGCGGCATGCGCCCAACAGGGCCGTTACATTTGGGCAATTTGCTCGGTGCCCTGGCAAACTGGGTAAAATTGCAAGATGAATACGAATGTTTCTATTTTATCGCCGATTGGCATGCGTTAACCAGTGATTATGAAGACACCGCTAGGGTTGAGGACTATACGAAAGAAATTATTATTGACTGGCTCAGCGCCGGTTTGACACCGGAAAAAAGCACCCTTTTTGTGCAATCGCAAATTAAGGAGCATGCGGAGCTGTTTCTCATTCTGGGAATGATCACGCCGGTACCCTGGCTGGAACGCAACCCGACTTATAAAGAACAGATCGCTCAAATCAGTAACAAAGATCTGTCCAATTTCGGCTTTCTGGGGTATCCGATTCTGCAAGCCGCGGATATTATCATGTATAAGCCGTATGGCGTGCCGGTCGGTGTGGATCAAGCTCCCCACGTTGAGATCACCCGCGAAATCGCCAGACGATTTAATTATTTCTATGGCAACGTCTTTCCCGAACCCAAAGTTATTTTAACCGAAACACCCAAGATCCTGGGCATTGATCGACGTAAAATGAGCAAAAGCTATGACAATGCCATTTTTTTATCCGATGCGCCCGAACAAATCAGCACCAGGGTTTCCCGGATGATCACCGACCCCCAGCGCGCTCGACGCAGTGATCCCGGCAACCCGGATGTGTGCAATGTTTTTGATTTTCATAAATTGTATACCAAGACCGCTGAAGTCAAAGAAATTGACCAGGATTGCCGCAAAGCGCAAATAGGCTGTGTGGAATGTAAAAAGAAGATGGCTCAAAACTTAAGCATTGCCCTGGAACCGATTCGCGAAAAGCGCGCCTATTATGAGGCCCACCCGGAACTGGTTGATGAGATTATTGCTGACGGTTGTAACCGAGCCAGAAAGACAGCCCGGACGACGATGGAATCCGTTCGGGCCGCTATTAAAATAAATTAAAGTATCCCTATGCAGGAAGAAATTTACAAAGTTCAGCTGGAAAACATTTTTGAAGGTCCCATGGATCTTCTGGTTCATCTGATTAAAAAAAATGAATTGGATATTTATGACATTCCCGTCGCCATGGTCACCGAACAGTACCTGCAATACCTTGAATGGATGAAGATCATGAACATCGACTATGCCGGTGACTTTATCGTAATGGCTTCCACGTTGGCTCATATAAAATCGCGCATGTTGCTGCCGGCATCCGCGGATGAAGAAGATGAGGACGATCCGCGTCAGGAAATCATCAAACCCCTTTTGGAATACCTTCAAATGAAATCCGCCGCAGAGCAATTATCTGAAAGACATCTTCTGGGCCAAGAAACGTTCCTCAGGGGCCGTGATCGTCAGGAATTTTTGGCCGTTCAGGGAGAAGAATATATCAAGGTCGGCCTGTTCGAGTTAATTGATGCCTTTCAAAAAATTCTTGAAAAAATTCCCGGTGCTGACCGCATGGAATTTACGGCCGATAAAATTTCTGTTAAAGATAGAATAAACCAAATTACCGATAGACTGGAAGCCAAAGACTCGGTGACCTTTGTTGAGCTATTCTCAGAAAACCCGGATAAAAGTGAGGTCATCGTGACCTTTCTGGCCATATTGGAAATGGTTAAACTGGCATTGGTACGCATTGTTCAACATACTCAAACCGGTGTACTGCGACTCTTTTATTTATAATGGATGATATCAAAAATATAATTGAAAGTTTGTTGTTTGTGGCTGAAGAGCCTTTAACGATCGACCACTTAAAAAAGATCATTTCCGGCGTGGAAACGAAAGAACTCCGTGAGGCGCTCGAAGAACTGGAGGCGGATTATGAAACGCGTCAGGGCGGTTTTTTCCTCAATCAGGTAGCCGGCGGATATCAAATCCGCACCCGGCCGGAATATATGGAGTGGATCAAGCGCCTGCTGCAGCCCAAGCCGTCCCGTCTTAGCAAGGCCGCACTGGAAACGCTGGCGATTATCGCCTACAAACAGCCGGTCATCCGCAGCGATATTGAGCATATCCGCGGCGTTGATTGCGGCGGCGTGCTGCGGGTGCTTTTGGAGCGATATTTCATTCGGGTGCTGGGTCGCAAGGAAATTGCCGGACGACCGCTGATCTATGCCACTACCAAACGCTTTTTGGAGGTGTTTGATCTTAAAAATCTCAAAGATCTGCCGACCCCCAAAGAAATTGAAGAATTCGGCAGCTCTTTATCTGAAAATATGAATGAAACTGCTAATGAAGATCAGCCGGAACCCGAAATTTCAACCGCAACAGATGGAGAAGAAACGGAGACTCCTTTAGAAACGGTGGAGCCGGAGCTCCCGACCGAAAACCTGCAAACCTCAACGGAGGTGGAGGAAGCCAAGCCGGATCAAGATGTATAACCTGAATTTTGCACGAGTCGGAGGCTTTCATCTTCTCATTAATTTTCATGAGGAGCCCCTTGGTATCATAAAATTAGACGCTTCATCCCGCGAAGCGGGGCAAGATTCAGGTTAAAAACACTTGACTTATACGCCGAAAATCCCGTAATCAACTCATTGGTTCTACAAACCGAATTGGGCGGTTAACTCAGCGGGAGAGTGCTACCTTCACACGGTAGAAGTCACTGGTTCAAATCCAGTACCGCCTACCAGTAAAATCACGAGGGTTACGGTATCTTTGCCGTAACCTTTTTTAATTAAGGCCTGATATTTTGCAAAACCCGGCTTTTAGCGCCCTTATCCAGATCATCCAGAGCAAATGACAGCGCCAGTTCCAGCAATGCAGATTTGTTTTCAATTGCAATACCGGCCAGCTTCAATTCGTAGAACTTGCGGGTAAAGCGATCCAGCAGGTCAACCGATACGTAAAAACCGGCTTTCTTTTTATTGGGCGTCTGACCTGTCCGCGTTTTGGGGCCCACGCTCTTGCCCGCATAAAGGGGCGCCGGCTTTTCAGAATTCTGACCGGAGTTGCCCGGGCCGACCTGTCCGCTCTTCCCGCTCTGTCCTGTTGCCACTTCGACAGGATCGAATGATTCATCCTTAAAAAAATCAGGTGTCTTGTTTTTGCTGGCTGCCATTTCCTATAACCCTCCGGATTAATTTTTGGTAATCCATGGCTCCCGACGAACGGGCTTCATATTCAAAAATCGTTTGACCGTATGATGGCGCCTCAGACAGGCGCACATTATAATGAATCGGATCGCAAATCTGTCTGGCGAAATATTGTTTGACCTGTTGAAGGATCTGGCTGCTTTGGCGGGTTCGCCGATCAAACAGTGTCGGTAGAACATAGTTCAAACGCAAATCTGTATTCAATTTTTGTGCGGACTGCAGGTATCGGAAAAAGGTTTTCAGGCCTTCCATTGACGGTCCCTGTAAAGCCACCGGGCAGAGCACTTCGTTGGCGGCCATAAGGATGTTGACACTGAGAACATCCCAGCCCGGTGCACAGTCAAATATCAAATAATCAAGCGTCGCCTTCTGGGGAATGAGCTGATTCCCGAGAATGGTTTGGCGGGTATTCCTGGGTTGCTCTCCGAGCCAGTTTTTCAATTCAACCAATCCGATACCGCCGGCTAAAATCCACAAATTGGGGCGGCATCGATGAAGGGTGCTATTTTTCGAAATTGTTTTCCCGCCCTTATCTTTGCGGGTAATAAATTCATACAGCCCGTATTCGGGCTTGACCCCCAGAAATTTTGCCACCTGCCCCTGGGTATCGCAGTCGACCAGTAGCACCCGTTTCCCTGTCATCGCCAGACCATGGGCTAGATTCACCGCGGTGGTGGTTTTTCCCACACCGCCCTTGGCCATGGCCACTGCCAGTTTGCGCATATTTTGTTCTTCCTTTCTTCTATTCGTATTTTCTTCTGTTCGTATATTATTAAATTCTTCTGCTTCTGTCAAACAAAAACCATTTTAAAGACAACGAACAAATTGGTGAACGGGCTGACGGGCAACGGGCAAACGGGCTTAACCTGAATTATTCGAGAGATACGCCCTGTTCAAGCTGCCATGAATTTCCGGGAGGGAATTAACGTCGGGCGGCACGAAGCCGAAAACATAGTCCAGAAAAACGGCGGTGATGCGATAGGTTGCGCCCCATAACAGCTCTGCATTATTTTCTTTGTCGTATCGAAAGCAGGGAAACGTGTTGACCTGCGGGGTGGTGGATTGGGCTTCGAATCGCAATCGATATCGGGCATAGCGTGCCGGATTTAATAAATTACGCAAGGGAATATAAATGATTTTTTCAACTTCCCAATTGGGATAAAATCGCTTCTGGCTTGAGATCCAGACCACCATTGGGAAAATAACCCGTTTAAACATGACCAGCGGCTGGGCCGGCAGAGGGCCTAAAAATTTTAGGCCAAAGGGATTTAAACACATTTCTTCAACGCTTTCGCGCATGCCGGTTGCCAGAAGAAGTCTGAGCCATCCGGCTTCCCGGGGCTGTTTATGAAGCCACCGGCGCCAGTAGGGCCAGCGTACTAAGGGTAATATCGGCAATCTTAGCAGGTTTGCCAAACCGGTATCCAGACGCGGATTCACTCTTCCGCCGGGGCAGCAGAGATCTCCCGGTTGGCGGACGTTTGCGGATCGCTTGTTTAAAATCAAACACGGCTCCCCGGAAAGCCTATCTGTCCCCGGGTAGCGGCCCAGCAGAAACAGGACCGCCGAGGCGGTTTTGATATCTACATCCCGATCTGAAAAAATCGGCCCCCGGCTGCTACGCTCATGCAATCTATGGATGATGTGTTGGCTAAAATGAGAGGGTTGTTGCATGAGGGAACTAACAGATTTTGGATCCAAATTTTTCATCTTATAGCCTGAAAACCGCTGCTAAGAATTTTTTTTTACAAATTAACCACCCTGCCGCAAGCGATCGGGGTATTGAAAAAATTTCAATAAAATCAATTACCACGATATCTGCCTTGATTCAAACAGATAAGCACGCGCACAAAATATTTCAGATCATCAATAAAAATTAGTCCTGACTGCAAACAGGGACATTGACATTTCCTTGAGCCTAGGTTAGAAGGGGTGGCGATTGTGGCGGGGACCTTTGACAAAAAGCCCGAATGTCACTGATTAAAATGTGCAGGAGGAATGAATATGAAAAGCGGAAAATGGAATCAGATTTTTTTGATCGTTTTTCTGGTAGTTTTCGGAACGATGATCCTTTCGACGGTATCCATTGCAACGGCAGAAAATGCCAAACTGCCCGCAAGAGCCATCTCGATGGCGGCTGAATACCCGGGGGTGGAAATCGCAAAGGACGAAGACGTCAGCCTGGACATTATCTTCCATAATAAAGGGCGCAAAGATGAAGACGTTGAGGTCTGGATTGCCGAAAAGCCAAAGGGCTGGCAGGCCAGAATTAAGACCTATCGATTCACGGTCACCGGGATCCACGTTCCTTCCGATGAGGATAAAAGCCTCACATTTGAAGCCAACCCGGAAGAAGGCATAAAGCCCGGCGATTACCAGTTTCGGATTAATGCCCGAACACTGGACGGCAAATTCAAAATGTCGCAAAC
>PVMK01153485.1_pt1 | contig 58689 bp, 53 predicted proteins | sample 1853481 | NCBI WGS metagenome assembly PVMK01 (sample SAMN08533507, study PRJNA380276) | Marine sediment metagenome, whole genome shotgun sequencing project.
ATTCGGCACTTCCGAAATCACACGGATCACCTTCACGTTCGGTTCGTGTGTCCCTACTCCTACCTCAGGTGCCGGACGGCTACGCGATGACGTACGGCGAAATGACGGCAGAGCATCGGTTACGCGTCAACGCGCGCGCTGCGGCGATGAGAAAGCTCGAAGAAATCGTCTTTCGTCCGCGTTCGCCTAAGGCCGGCACCTGAGGTCGGAGTAGGGACACACGAACCGAACGTGAAGGTGATCCGTGTGATTTCGGAAGTGCCGAATCAAGCCGTCTGGCTCGTACTTCCCGCGCGGGTACTGGATCCACCGGTCGAGCTGCGCCTTGGTTGCGCCTTTTCTCTTCGCATAGCGGTAGAGCTTCGCTTGCAATCGGTAGTCGATGAAAATCATCTCGACTTGGCCGTGGCGAAGCCAGTACTCGAGCAGAGTCCACTGCCGCGCGACATCGAGATCGGAGGGCCTGAAGTCTTCGAAGCTACATCCGTGGGAGCTGCACTCGTCTTGGTAGTAGCTGACGTCGGCGTCACGGCCGTTTTGGTGACTCTTGTGGTCGCGCAGCTTGCCACCATTACGGTCGCTGATGTCGTGGACGCGCACCACCTTCGTGTGCTTGAACTTCGCGTCCACGGCGTCGAACGCGCCCATGATCCATCGCGTCGTTTCCTCGGTGCCGTATGTGCGAGCCGGCGTTCGCATCACGTAGCCGCGGTGTGGCGGCAACCGTACACCATTTTCGAGCCGTCCTCGGTTGGTGGGGCCAACCGCTTCGGACGGGCTCACTGGCGCTCGCGTGTGGATTCGAACATTGGTGCCCGCGCGCGGGTTGTGTTGATTGAGCTTCGTGTTCCAACGGGCAAGGTCACGCGCACTCACGTCGTAGCGACTCGCTACGGCCAGCAACGTGTCACCGCGCTCGAGGCGGAACACGATCTCCGGTCTAGGTGCGCCGACGTCGATGGTCTGCCCTGGGTAGATCCGGTCCGCCTCGAGCCCGCGATTGGATGCGAGCAACTCGCCGATGGTGGTGTCGTGCTTGAGCGCGATCCCGGTCAGTGTATCGCCGCTCTGGACACGGTACGTTCTTCCGTGCTTCTTCTTCTCGGCGGGCTTGTCGTACGCGCGCACGGCGACGGCGGTCGAGGGGTCGCGTGCGGCGACGCGCGGAGCATGGTCCACCGCTGCCTCCGATGGGGGCTCGGCCGCTCCATAGTCGAACGGAGGCGTCCAATCGATCTCTTCGTCTTCGGGATTCGTCGTTGCGGGCTGCGCCGAAGTTGCGTCAGCTTTTACCGTCGGGCCGATGACGAGCTTCCGACCGATGCGGATCAGGTCGCTGTTCAGGTCGTTCCACTCTTTGATCTGCTCGACCGAAACCCCGGCGCGCTCCGCGATCAAACTGAGCGCGTCGCCGTGCTTCACGACCACCATGGGCGCATCGGCCTCCACCCGGGACGGAGCCAATGCGGAAAGGCATAGCAGTGCGATCCCGAGCGTGCGGAGCATCCCGATCCGGTGTATAGAGGATCCCACTTTTGGCCAACAAACAGGCGAAAACCGCAGGATGTGGCGCTCGGGAGCAGGCTTGATATTTTGATCGGATGGATTGGGGCTCGCAACGGGTGAGTTGGGTTTGGACAGCAGCACTTGTCGTGTTGACGGCGTGCCAAACGAGCTCTTCACGCACCGCCCGCTCCGTCGACGCTGGACCGCCACGCTACGATGTGTCGTGTCCCCCCGAAGGCGATTGCAACCCATCCGTTGCGCTACTGGTCGGGCTATCAGCACCGAGGGAGCCGACCCGTTGCACCGCTGCGCTCATCGGGTCTCGCATCGCCCTTACCGCTGGACATTGCGTGGCTCGGGAGCTCACGAGTGAAGGCGGATGTGATGGAGTCTGGCTCGGGTTCGCCGGGGCCGAGGGCGGTTCACCTGAGTGGATCGGCTGCAAGCGAATCGTGTCCGTGTCGACGCCGGGCGCTACGTTGCTGTTACCCGACTACGCGATCTTGGAGCTTGCCGAGGAGACTACGCGCCCGTCGATCCCCCTCGGCGAAGGAGAGATTGCACTCGGAGAAGTCGTTCAGATGGTCTCGGTGACAGCAGACCGTTTCTACGACGACGTCCACCAGGTGCGGAGTCGCCGCTGCGTGGTCGACGACAACCGCAAGCTGTCTCTATGGAGCTCAGCTCCATCCCGCTCCATTCGTGTTCTTTCCTCCTGCCCGATTCGCGAAGGCAGCTCCGGCGCGCCGGTGCTCGATGGCGAGGGCCGGCTTCGAGGGCTCGTCCATGCGGGCGGTCCACCGTTCTTCGCGTTCGGCTTGATGACCCTACTGCCGCAACCAGTCGAGCGCGACGACGGTTAGTACCGTCGCTACGCCGATCACCATGACGAGCAAGCTGGCTGGCAGCGGCGGGGCTGCTGGCGTTCGCCTACCCGACGTAGGCGGAATCTGCATTCCTCTCCGGCCGCTCTTGTCTTCAGCGCGATGTGGAGGGTCGGACTCGATCGATGGGTTCCTCGTTCGCGCGATCTCCATGAGTTGGCGCTTTCGCGACTCTCCGTTCGGAAAGAGCTCTGTCATCCAGTCTGCGAGCTCCGCTGGGCCCACGAGCTCCTCTTGATTGGCGAGGAAGCGACGAAGCGCCTTGCCCATTTCGCGGGCGCTTTGCCACCGTTCGTCCGGGCTGCGCTGCAGAGCCTGCAGCACAATCTCGTCCAGTTCCGCGGGGACGTCGCTTCGGTGGTCTGACGGCGGACGAATCTCGCCCGAGAGGACCGCGTACATCGTGTTCACGTCCGTGTCGCGAAGGAAAAGCCGACGCAGCGTGAGAAGCTCCCACAGCACGGCGCCCAACGCCCACACATCGACCCGTCGGTCGATTACTGCCGCGGTCATCTGCTCTGGCGCCATGTACGGGAAGGTGCCCTTGACTTGGCCTGCCTCGGTGTGGTGAACGCGTTGCCGCGCGTGCGCGATGCCAAAGTCCACCACCTGCGTGGCACCGCTGTAGGTCACGAAGAGATTCTCCGCCGAGACGTCGCGGTGCACGACGTGCAGTGACTCGCCATCGGCGTCCCGGAGCTCGTGTGCTGCGTGGAGCCCTTCGCACGCCTGCGCGATGACACGTGCCATGCGCGCCGGCAGCATGGCTGAGTTTCGCTGATCCGCGTTGGCTACCACCCGGCGGTGAACGCGCGACAGCGACTCTCCGACCAGGTACTCCATCGCGATGAAGTGCTCGCCGTCGGCCTCGCCGAAGTCGAAGACGCTGCAGACGTTCGGGTGGGTGATCCGCGAGGCAATGCGCGCCTCGTCGAGAAACATCTCGATGTAGTCTTTTTCGTCCGCGAGATGTGGGTGGATGCGCTTGAGCGCCACGAGCTTCTCGAAGCCCGGGACCCCGTCGGCCCGTGCCAGATACACGCTCGCCATACCCCCCGAGGCTAGCTCGAAGCACAATTGATAGCGGCCGATCTTCTCGGGCGCTGCGCGCGCAGGCAGCTCGGAGTCCAACTGCGGCCTCTGGCTGCGGCTAGGGCGTACGGATTCCATGTCTTTTGCGCTCGAATCCTCCATCAGGACTTCCAAATAGGGACGGATCAGGCCTTCTAATACCGTCTACATCAAAGTATTACACTAAGAGTTCACATTCCAGAGCTTATTTCGCTTTCGAGGACAGATCCAGTTGACTCCAGCATCGGGGCGCCCTATTTGTTAGGATTCCGAAGGACGCAACCTAATGAATTTAGGAGAAACATACGTTCTAGATGGAATCGATCGGCAACTCCTCGACGAGCTGCAGAGCGATTGCAAGCGATCTCTCAAGGAGATTGGGGGTTCGGTGGGTCTGAGCGCCCCCTCGGTCATGGAACGCGTGCGCAAGCTTGAAAACGCTGGAATTATCCTCGGTTATCATGCGCTGCTCGATGCTCGCAAAGTGGGCCTCGACATTTCCGCCTTCATCGGGGTGTCCATCAGCAATCCCCAGCTGCTTTCGGCGTTCGAAGAGTGGGTCGACTCGATGCCGCAGGTCCTCGAATGCCACCACGTGACCGGTAGCCACACCCTGCTTCTCAAGGTAAAAACGCAGAACACCGAGGACCTGGAGCAACTCATCAGTCGCGTCCGGTCCATGGAGGGGGTTGCCAGCACCGAGACCATGGTGGTGCTGTCGACCCACACCGAGAGGGTAGAAGTCGCCCTGCCCGCCGCCGAGCCCGCGTCCGATACGCGGCGCCGCAAACGCTCCCCGCCGCCGAGCGGGCACCCCCGAAACCCCCCAAACCACGCAAACATGAAGTACGGACTCCCTGAAAAACACGGTCTCTACGACCCCGCGAACGAGAAGGATGCCTGCGGCGTAGGCTTCGTTGCTCAGATCAAGGGCGTGGCTGTCCCATCAGATCGTCAGGGACGCCAATCGCATCCTCTGCAACATGGACCACCGTGGTGCGCTCGCGGCTCCGAGACGAACACCGGGCGACGGCGCGGGGATGCTCACCGCCGTCCCGGACAAGCTTTTGCGGCGCGTGGCCAAGGAGGAGCTCGGGATCGACCTTCCCGAGCCGGGCAAGTACGGCGTGGGCAACATCTTCCTACCGACCGACGACGCGGAGCGCGCGTACTGCAAGGCCGCGTTCCTGAGGTCGATCGAAACACAGGGGCAGCGCTTCCTCGGCTGGCGCTCCGTGCCCACCGACCCGGACGGGCGCCAACCTCGGGACCCACCGCGGCCGAGAGCATGCCGCACATCGAGCAGCTCTTCATCGGCGCGGCCGACGGGCTCGACCAAGACGCCTTTGAGCGCCAGCTCTACGCCATCCGCAAGAGCGCCGCGAGCCCGCTTCGCGTGGACGAAAGCCTGAAGCAGCGGACGATGCTCTACGCGTGTTCGTTGTCGAGCAGGACGATCATCTACAAGGGCATGCTGGCCTGCGAGCAGGTGCTTCCCTTCTACGGCGACCTCACCGATCCGGACTACGAGACGCATCTCGCGATGGTGCACTCGCGGTTTGCGACCAACACGTTCCCGACCTGGGAGCGCTCGCAGCCGCTCCGGTGCCTCAGCCACAACGGCGAGATCAACACCCTTCGCGGCAACAAGAACGCGATGCACTCGCGCCAGGGCGTCGTCGAAGGCGAGCTCTTCGGCGATGATTTGCGCAAGCTTTTCCCTGTCGCGGAGCCAGGGCTCTCGGACTCGGGCACCCTCGATAACGTCCTCGAGTTTCTGTACATGAACGGCCGCACGATGGCCGAGGCCGCCATGCTGATGATTCCCGAGGCCTGGCAGCGCCACGAGGACATGCCGCAGGTCAAGCGCGACTTCTATGAGTACCACTCGTGTCTCATGGAGCCGTGGGATGGTCCTGCTTCGATTGCCTTCACCGACGGTACGGTGATCGGGGCCCTTCTCGACCGAAACGGGCTTCGTCCGAGCCGCTACTACCTCACCCACGACGACCGTGTGATCATGGCGTCGGAGGTCGGCGTGCTTCCGGTCCCGCCAGAGATGGTGAAGCACAAGGGACGGCTCAAGCCCGGACGAATGTTCCTGATCGACTTCGAGCAGGGACGCATGATTCCCGACGTCGAGCTCAAGAACGACATCGCGTCGCAACGTCCCTACGGCGAGTGGCTCAACGAACAGCGACTCAAGCTCACCGAGCTTCCCGTAAACGACGATGCGCACGGGTTCGACCCCGAGACGCTCCTGTCGCGCATGCAGTCATTTGGTTACACCACCGAGACGATGCAGTTCATGTTGCGGCCGATGATCGAGCAGCAGCGCGATCCGGTCGGGTCCATGGGCAACGACTCGGCCCTCGCGGTCCTGAGCGACCAGCCGCGGCTCGCATACGACTACTTCAAGCAGCTCTTTGCACAGGTCACCAACCCACCGATCGACTCGATCCGTGAGGAAGTGATCATGGCGGTCGAGTGCTACATCGGGCCGGAGAAAAACCTGCTCACGACGACGCCAGAGCACGCCCATCGGCTTCGCATTCCGCACCCGATCCTCACCAATGAAGAGGTCAACGCGCTCAAGACGATCGACGAGCGCGGGTGGCGGAGCAAGATCATCGACGTCACCTGGCCGCGAAGCGAAGGCGCCGAAGGCCTCGAGCCCGCAATCCAGCGCATTCGTCAGGAAGCAGAGCAGGCTGTGGAGGAGGGGTACAGCCTCATCGTCCTGACAGACCGTGCCACGGGCAAAGACCGTATCCCGGTTAGCGCGCTCCTCGCGACCGGAGCCGCGCACCACCACCTGGTTGCCACCGAAAAGCGCACCCGAGTTGGGATCGTCGTCGAAACCGGTGAGGCGCGCGAGGTGCACCATCACTGCTGCCTCGTCGGCTACGGTGCGGACGCGATCAACCCCTACCTGGCGTTCGAGGCGCTGTGGCAGGAGCGCCGCCTCGGCACGCTCGACGCCGAGACGTTCGCGGACGACGACAGCATCGTCACCGGGCTATCGCAAGGCGGTCGCCAAGGGCATGCTCAAGGTGTTCGCCAAGATGGGGCATCTCGACGCTCCAGTCGTACAAGGGCGCACAGATCTTCGAGGCGGTCGGGCCTCAACAGCTCCGTCGTCGACCTCTGCTTTGCCGGGACGGCGAGCCGCATTCAGGGCATCGGGTTCAACGTCATCGCGCAGGAGCTGGTCGACCGCCACGAGCTCGGTTATCGGGCGAGACTGAGCCCCGGCTTCCGATCCTTCCGAACGACGGGCAGTTCCATTGGCGCGCCAAGGGCGAGCGGCACATGTGGAACCCGGAGACGATCGCCAACCTCCAGGTGGCGGCGCGCGCGAACGAGCGGCGACGCGTACAGAGCGATTTCGCCGAGCAAGTGAACGACAACGCCCGGGACCGGTGCCACGCTCCGCGGTTTGATGCGCTTCAAGAAGGGGCAGGGCGTCCCGCTGGGCGAGGTCGAGCCCGCGAGCGAGATCGTGAAGCGGTTTGCGACCGGCGCGATGAGCTTCGGCTCGATCTCAGTCGAGGCGCATTCGACGCTTGCCATCGCGATGAACGAGCTCGGGGGCAAGTCCAATACGGGCGAGGGTGGTGAGGACCCGGAGCGCTATCTGCCCCTTCCGGATGGCTCGATGAACCCGATGCGTTCGGCGATCAAGCAGGTCGCGTCGGGGCGCTTCGGTGTAACCATCAACTATCTCACCAACGCCGACGAGCTCCAGATCAAGATGGCGCAGGGCGCCAAGCCCGGGTGAGGGTGGCGAGCTTCCCGGGCCGCAAGGTCGACGAGAAGATCGCGTCCGTGCGTCATTCGACCCCAGGGCGTCGGCCTGATCAGTCCGCCGCCGCACCACGACATCTACTCGATCGAGGGACTTGTCGCAGCTGATCCACGACCTCAAGAACAGCAACCCCTCGGCGCGTATCAGCGTCAAGCTGGTCAGCGAGGTGGGCGTCGGCACTATCGCCGCTGGCGTCTCGAAGGCGCACGCCGATCATATCCTCATCAGTGGTCACGACGGCGGCACCGGCGCTTCGCCCGCTGACCTCGATCAAGCATGCCGGCCTTCCCGTGGGAGCTCGGCATCTCCGAGACACACCAGACACTCGTCATGAACGACCTTCGAAGCCGCGTCGTCCTGCAGACGGACGGCCAGATGAAGACCGGCCGTGACGTGGTCATCGCCGGCCTGCTCGGCGCCGAAGAGATTGGTCTCAGCACCGCGCCGCTCGTCGCGATGGGCTGCATCATGATGCGCAAGTGTCACCTCAACACCTGCCCTGTCGGCGTCGCCACCCAAGATCCCCGGAGCTTCGCAAGAAGTTCAAGGGGTAAGCCGGAGCACGTGATCAACTACCTCTTCATGGTCGCGGAGGAGACCCGTGAGATCATGGCTTCGCTCGGGTTCCGCACCTTCAACGAGATGGTCGGCCGCGTCGACATGCTCGACACCGTGGATGCCATCGTGCACTGGAAGGCGCAGGGAATCGACCTCACTCCCATTCTCACGCCCGCCAGGAAGAAGAACGCGGTCACCGGGGTCTACTGCACCAAGCCCCAAGACCACGGCCTCGACAAGGCGCTCGACAACCGCCTGATCGAGCTGGCCCAACCGGCCATCACCGAGGGCAAGCCGGTTCGCGCCGAGCTCAAGATCAAGAACACCAACCGCACGGTTGGAACCATGCTCAGTCACGAGATCGCCAAGGTGTGGGGCGAAGAGCTCCTCCCCGATGAAACCGTGCGCTTCAAGTTCGAAGGCTCCGCGGGGCAGAGCTTTGGTGCATGGCTTGCCAAGGGCGTGACCCTCGAGCTCGAGGGCGACGCGAACGACTACGTCGGCAAGGGTTTGTCCGGCGGCAAGATCATCGTCTACCCATCGAAGAAGGCGACGTTCGTGCCCGCTGAGAACATGATCATCGGCAACGTGGTCCTGTACGGCGCGGTTCGAGGAAAGGCATTCTTCCGGGGCCGGGCGGCGGAACGCTTTTGCGTTCGAAACTCGGGGCGCGTGGGCTGTCATCGAAGGCGTTGGCGACCACGCCTGTGAGTACATGACTGGCGGTCGAGCGGTGATCTTGGGAGACACCGGCCGCAACTTCGGCGCAGGCATGAGTGGTGGCGTCGCATACGTGCTCGACGTGAACAACGACTTCGCCTCGAAGTGCAACCAAGAGATGGTCGACCTCGAGCGCCTCGAACACCGAGAAGAGATCGCGATCGTGAAGGGGCTCATCGAAGAGCACTTCGAGCACACAGGCTCGGCTGTTGCCGAGCGTTTGCTGCAGGACTGGGACAACGCCGTTCAGACCTTCGTGAAGGTGATGCCAATCGACTTCAAACGAGTGCTTCGTGAGAAGGGCGACCTTTCGGTGGGCGTTCCCGGGCCCGACGTCGCTCAAGCCCATGGCCTGCCGGCGGCGGAGTAAGACGATGGGTAAGCCAACCGGTTTCAAAGAGTTTCCACGCGAGACGATTCCGTACAGCGACCCTTTGGAGCGAATCTCCGGCTGGGGACGAATTCACGGTGGACGTGCCCGGAGAAGCACCTTCGGACGCAGGGCGCGCGCTGCATGGATTGCGGCGTGCCGTTTTGCCTGTCGGCAACTGGGCTGCCCGATCGACAACCTGATCCCCGAGTGGAACGACCTCGTCTACCGCGGGCGTTGGCGTGAGGCGCTGGATCGTCTGCACAAGACGAACAACTTCCCCGAATTCACCGGGCGCGTCTGCCCGGCTCCTTGCGAGGGCGCTTGCGTTCTAGGGATCAGCGACCCCGCCGTGACCATCAAGAACATCGAGTGCGCGATCGTCGACAAAGGGCTTCGAGGAAGGCTGGATCCAGCCCGAGCCGCCCACGAAGCGAACCGGTAAGAAGGTCGCCGTCATCGGCAGCGGCCCCGGCAGGGCTCACCGCAGCCCAACAGCTCAACCGAGCGGGTCACAGCGTCACCGTCTACGAGCGCGACGACCGAATCGGCGGTCTGCTCACTTATGGCATCCCGAACATGAAGCTCGACAAGGGCCATCGTCGATCGCCGCCTCGACATCATGCGCGCAGAAGGCGTGGAGTTCGTGACGAATGCCCACATCGGCGTGAACAGGGACGCTCGAGAGGTGCGCAGCCAAAACGACGCCCTGGTCCTCGCCTGCGGCGCAACGCGCCCGCGCGATTTGCCCATCCCTGGGCGTGAGCTCAAAGGCGTGCACTTCGCGATGGAGTTCTTGCTCAAGAACACCAAGAGCCTGATGGACAGCAAGCTCGAAGACGGCGCGTACATCAGCGCCAAGGGCAAGCGCGTGATCGTCATCGGCGGCGGCGACACCGGCACCGACTGCATCGGCACCTCGATGCGTCATGGTTGCACGTCGTTGGTCAACTTCGAGCTCTTACCGAAGCCGCCGGCCGAGCGCGCACCCGACAACCCCTGGCCTGAGTGGCCCCGTCATCTTCCGGGTGGAGTATGGGCACCAGGAGGTCGCAGCGAAGTTCGGCAAAGATCCCGCGCGAGTTTCGCGTGCTCAGCAAGCGGTTCCTCGATGACGGCAACGGGAACGTCGCAGGCATCGAGACGGTGCGCGTCGAGTGGACCAAAGACACGGACGGCAGGTGGCAAATGAGCGAAGTGCCTGGCTCTGAAGAAGTCTTCGAAGCCGATCTCGTCTTCTTGGCGATGGGCTTCCTCGGGACCAGAGGACACCCTTGCCGAGCAACTCGGCCTCGAGCGCGACGCGCGCAGCAACTTCAAGGCGGAGTACGGCAAGTACGCCACCAGCACCGAAGGCGTCTTCGCAGCCGGCGACTGCCGCCGCGGCCAATCCCTGGTGGTCTGGGGAATCGCCGAAGGCCGAGGCGCCGCCCAAGCAGCAGACACCTTCCTAATGGGCAGCTCCGACCTCCCCGCCCCCGACTAGGGGACATGCGGCGGTCTGCAGAAACCTCATCCTTTCACGTACTTACGAAGCACACCGCGAAAACCCACTGTCGCGCCTGCTGGAGCCTGAAGGTTTCTTAGGTCATCCGTTGAAACTGGACTAATCCATTATTAGTGTGTCATCGTGAGTACTGGAGCTGCTGGCTCCGCCACGGGGGATGCATGCGTAGACGGGGAAACCGAGAAGGTCTGAACAAGGGCACGGAGGCTGCCAGGGCCTTGGTCTTCGCGATCGTGATCAGCATCGCTGCGTCGTTAGGTTCGGCCGCACACGCTCAATCGTTCACTCAGACCTTCGGCGCGGCGACGTGCAATGCTGGGGCACTGGCGAGTGATCCGGTCGGGGACGAGAATCCCTCTCGGATCGACGCGGTCGGGGATGCTACGTATGCGGCCGCTTTCTACGCAAACGACGCCACCTTCTATTACATGCGGCAGCGTTTGGCAGCGAGCCCGACCGGACCGCGTGGGTTTGCATCACACGCGTGGTCTTGGGGCATTGACACCGATGACAATGAAGCCAATGGCTTCGAGCTCGTGGCGAGCCTCGATGGCGTCCCCGAGCTCGTGAAGCTGTCACTGGCTGGGTCATCGACACCAGTGTGGTCGACGAGCACGAGCACTCATGCGGACGCGATTGTCGCCGGTTCGAGCGTCGGTGGAGGAACAGACTGGTTTCTAACGATTGCGATTCCGATCCAGGAGTTGAACGCAAATGGGGCAAGCGGCTCATTGAAAATTTGGCTCGGCTCATCGGCCAACGCCTCGGGCATCGACAAGGACTGGGCGTGTTTTTCCGGTCTTCCGACCAGCCCTGCCGACGTGCCCGTCGATCCAGTCGACGTGCCCACCAAGTGCACAACGGACGGGGACTGCAGCGGGACAACTCCGGTATGCGATGGGGTGGACGAGCTCTGCGTGGCTTGCAGCACGGACGCTCAATGCGTGGCCATCGATCCGGCCACCGGGACCTGTGAGACCTCCGGCGGCTGCGTGGCCGCCTGTCTGAACGATGGCGATTGCACCGTTCCCGGACTTACGCGATGCGATTCGGGCACGAACCAATGTGTCGAGTGCCTCGTGGACGGCGATTGCTCGATAGGCTCTCCTGTCTGCGACGGTGGTACTAGTCAGTGTCGGGGATGCGCGTCCGATCTCGAGTGTGAGAGCGTTGATCCGTCGCTGCCTCAATGCTTGCCGGCGGGGAGCTGCGCGGAATGCGAAATCTCCATGGACTGCGGCGTCGACGAAGCCTGCGACACAGGCAGCTACAGCTGCGTCGCGGGCTGCCTCGACGGCACCGATTGTCCCGTCGGATCGTCCATCTGCGACACCTCCGGCGGGTCACCCGGCACGTGCGTCGCCTGTGTGAATGACGAACCCGGTATCACCCCGGATAGTGGGTGTGCGAACCCCACCCTCCCTCTTTGCAACTCAGCCGCGGGCTTCGGCGGCTCGGAGTGCGTCTTCTGCGTCGACGATGTGGCTGGCTCGAGCGCCGACACGGGCTGCAGTGCACTAGGCGCGCCGGTCTGCGATGAGTCGAGCGCCGGTGGCATTTGCGTCGAATGCTTGGCCGATCAGGATTGCGCCGGCTTCAACCTCTGTGTTGGCTCGGTGTGCGCGCCGCCGGACCACGACGGCGACGGGACGGACGACGCTTCCGATCCCGACTCCGACGACGACGGCATCCCCGATGATGTCGAGACGGATGGGGTGGATCGATCCGGGGATGCCGACATGGACGGCGTTCCCGACTACACGGACCCTGACTCGGTGACCTGTGTCGACGCCAACGTGGATGGCGTTTGCGATGTGCTTCCGGCCGAGGTGGACGGCGATGCCGATGGCGTTCCGAATCACCTGGACTCCGACAGTGACGACGATGGCGTTCCCGATGCGGTCGAAGGCGACGTAGACACGGACAGCGACGGTCTCTCCGACTATCTCGACGACGACTCCGACGACGATGGCATCGAGGACGCGGTGGAGGCTCATGACGTGGACGGTGACGGCACGGCCGACACCTCCCCGCTCGGAATGGACGCAGACGACGACGGCCTCGATGATGCCTATGACGGCGACATGGCCGGCGGAATGCCAGCTCCTAGGCCCGACCACGACGATGATGGCGTCCCTGACTTCTTGGATGTCGACGACGATGGCGACGGAATCGATACTGAAGTGGAGTGTGCGGACCCATCCACGGGCTGCCCCGATTCGGACGACGACGGAACGCCCGATTACTTGGACCCCGACGACGACGGCGACGGGATCGACACTCGGGATGAGATCGCAGCTTCGACCGAGCTTGGCAACGACGACCTCGATGACGACGGGACGCCCAACTGGCTTGATCCCGATAGCGACGATGACGGAATCGATGATGGCGACGAGATGAGCGACGCCAATGACAACGGCGTTCCGGACTTCTTGGAGGCGCGGGCGGACGACGTACCGGCCTCTGGCTTTATTCTTCAAGGTGGGCGCGGTGTTGGCTGTCACGTCGGGGTGACAGGGCAAAGCGGGCCCGCCGGTGCTCTTGTTCTGATGCTTGCCTTTTGCTTGGGGATTCGCCGCTACAGGCGCAACTAGCGGCCGAAGCTTGCTTGCTACTCGCCGAGTGGATCTGCTGGTCCACTCGGCGTTCTTATTTCCGCTTCGTTCTCGTCAGCCTCATCTCCTGCACACCCAGGCCCCGCACCTGTCGGGCGAGTCGCGCCCGTTCCAGAACAGTCTGCGTGCTATGTGACGATCTCCCGCGTTTGGCTTTGGTAGCAGACAGGTCATGTTCCGGGCCATTCCCGTTCCCCTTCCCGCTTCAGCGAGGTAGCCGCGATGCGACGATTTGTGCTCTGTCTTTTGGTCCTTGGGTTTTCAATCGTCGGCTGCGAAAGCAGTGGCGGCATGGGTGGCACTGGCGGTACCGGTGGCACCATTGGGGATCTCGAATGGCCGCCAGACGCCACCGCGTACTTCGATGAGCACGGCATTCTCAACGCCGACTGCGCGACCGATGAAGACTGCGCAATGATGCTCGGCTACTACCACGCATCGGAGCGCTTCGTTCAGATGGATATCCGACGAAGGTTTTCGACGGGACGGCTCGCGGACATCCTGACTCCGTTTGCCGCCCAAAGGCGAATAGATGCTTTTGCGCACATTCGCGCTGGTTTCTCTAACCGCGAAGGCAGGCCGCTCGAGGAGCAACTGATCGAGCACGCCTCCGACAAAACCCTTCTGCTCTTCCAAGCCTACAGTGCGGGCGTCAACAAGTGGCTCGCGGACGTGAGGAACGGCGAACCCGGAGCGGTGTTCCCTCGCGAGTTCTCTAGCGGCTTTCTCGACTACGAGCCGGAAGACGTCCCCGAGTGGACTCCGCAGGACTGCGTGGCGTCCATCATTGCTTTGATCGACAGCCTCACCAACGACGAGACGGACATCATCGACGCCGGCAAGGCGCGCGCGTCGATCAACGACGACGCTAAGTTCTCGGATCTCTGGGGCCGTGGTCCGCTCCTGGAGTCGGCGATCCTTCCGCCCGACTGGCAACCTCCCGCCCCGTCGGGGACTGATGCTTCATCGAAGCGCCTCGCGATGTGTGGCCCCGACCAGCCCTTGAATCCCCGCTCCGCGCTCGACCGGGCGGCCGAGAGGTTGGAGGGCACGGACACGCTTCGCCGGATGCTGATAGGCGCGGGCGTGCTTGGGGAGGATGTGGGCTCCAACAGCTGGGTCGTGTCCGGGTCGCGCACCACGAGCGGCAACGCGCTCCTCTCGAACGATCCGCACCTTGGAATGACCCAGCCTGCCACGTGGTACCTGGCACACCTCGACGCCAAGACCCACGGAAACGGGGAGTTTCACAGCGCGGGGGTCACGTTTGCAGGTCTGCCTTGGATACTCATCGGCCAGAACGAGAGCATTGCCTGGGGCCTGACCACCACCAACATGGACTTCACCGATGTCTACATCGAAGAGGTCGTCCGTGATGCGAGCGGCAGCCCGACCGGCGTGATGCTCGAAGGCGCGGAAGTCGACTTCATCCGCGTACCTTGGACGGTGACCTTCAGTGACGGAACGACCCACGACTTCTGTGATGGCCCGGAGTGTGAAGGCCCGCCTCTGCTGTTCGTCCCGCACCACGGGCCGGTTCGCGACATCTCATTCGAGGAACCCGACAACCCCGAGGAGGACGTTGCGCTGACGCTTCGTTGGACGGCCCAAGAGATCAGCACGGACATCAACTTCCTCACCGAGCTGAATCGCGCGACGACCGTCGAAGAGGCGCGCACCGCGCTCGAACTCATCACGACCGTCGGGCAGAACGTGGTTGTGGTCGACACCGACGGCGGCATAGGCTGGTTCCCGTACAACCAGCTTCCCAAGCGAACCTGGGCAACCGGTCTCGACGGGGCGGCGCCGTCCTGGTTGCCGATCGACGGCCGCAGCGGGGACTACGAGTGGGACACGTACTTCGAGCTCCAGGAGCTTCCCCAGGCGATGAATCCCGACACGGGCTACATCGCGACCGCAAACAACGACATGACCGGGGCCCTTCTCGACGGGGATCCGACAACGCTTCCGAGCGGTGCGAGCCACCCGCCCTATCAAGTCTCGGCTGCTTCGGGTTACCGCTACGCGCGCATCGTCGACTTGATCGAGGAGATCGACGACCAGCACAGCACCGCGACGATGGAGCAGATCGTCGGCGACGTGTTCTCCATGATCGGCGAGCGGATGGCGCCCAAGATGATCGAGATTGCGGAGCACGAGCACACTTTGCCCGGGCCTCTACGGCCCGAAGGTCATCAGCGCGCTCAAATCGTGGAACTATGAATGCCCAACAGGCCTTGCCGGGTCCGTACGTCGACTCGGATAGGGTGACCGATGCCGCGGAGCTCCGGGCGTCCGCTGGATGCACGGCGTTTCACGTCCTCCTCGACCAGCTCCGCTTTCGAATCGAGGAGTATGAGTTCGCACCGAGCACCTACGATCCAGACGCCCGGTCGCCGAGCGCCGCGGTCTACTTCTCCATCGTCGATCCCACGAAGCTCCACGTCCTCGGACGAAGATCGGGACATCTATTGGGACAATCCCCACACGATGGGCGTCGAGACCAAGTACCAAGTCATGGGGGCGTCCCTCGCAGCCGCCGGCGATTTCCTGGTCGCCTGGTTTGGGCGAGGATGAGACGAAATGGGCGTGGGGCGAGCTCCATGGCTCTGCGTCTCCTCTCCGACATTGGGGGGCTGCTCGGCGACCTGAGTTACGACAACCCTGCAGGCGAGGACCCGCTCTTCGCCAACGACGGTGGCCTTTACACCGTGGACGTCGCCTATCCCACGCCGACGACGTCTGAGGATTATGCTCATTTCACCCAAACCTGGGGCGCTTCGATGCGCTTCGTTTGCGAGGCGTTGCCAGAGGGCCCGTCCTGCACCATCCAGCTACCAGGCGGCCAGTCGGGCGATGTCAACTCGCCCAACTACGAAGACCTGCTGTTCCCCTACCTGCGCAACGAGTCCATGCCGCTGGTCTTCGACATTGACCAGGCTGCCGCGAACGCGGCGCGTACGATCACCTTTGACTAACCGGCCAGCCAGGCGACCCGGCGTCGAGATACTCACGCCGCAGATCCTGTGAGGTTTTTCCGGTGCCATCCTCGGTCCAACCCGGAGGCCTGACGAGGTAGCTCAAACGTCCCCGCAGGGTCTGGGCGTTCCAGGCGTCCTTGAGCATCGAACGCCACTCGTGGAAGGCGATGCGTACGGGATTGTAGGTGTGGATGTTCTTGGTGAGCCCATAGTCGACCGCTTCGCCCTCGGGCTCGAAGGTGCCGAACATCTTGTCCCAGATGATGAAAATCCCGGCGTGGTTGCGGTCGAGGTAGATCGGGTTGCGTCCGTGATGGACTCGGTGGTGTGAAGGCGTGTTGAAGAGAACGCCGAACCAACCGAGCTTGCCGATGAGCTCCGTGTGAAGCCAGTACTGATAGAGAAGGCTGATCGACTTCAGGATCAGGATCATCTCGACCGGAAAACCGATCAGAGGCAGAGGCGCCCAAAAAAGGAAGCCGGTAAACGGCGTGGTCCACGACTGCCGCAGAGCGGTGGAGAAATTGTAGCGCGTGCTCGAGTGGTGGTTGATGTGTGCGGCCCAGAGTGTGCGGACTTCGTGATGGAGCCGGTGGAACCAGTAGTAGCAAAAATCTTCCGCGAAGAGCAGCAGCACCCATGACCACCACACCACCGGGATATCGAACAGGCGGAACTGATACAACCACGCCAGCCCGGCGAAGGGTAGAAGCGTGAGACCCGTGTTGATCGCCAAGAAGCCGAGGCCCATCGAGACGCTAGCGACCGAATCTTTTGCCGTGAAACCGGCCAGCTTCGTGTCGACGCCTTCCCTTTGCTCTCTTCGGTACACGAGCCAGTGCTCGAGTAAGAGGCTTCCGAGGAAGAAGGGGATTGCGTAGTAGATCAGCCCCATGCGCACAGGCCTACGATGAACTGCCGGCGCCCACAAGGGCTTCGCGCCATGCCGAAAGGACCTGTGCAGCTTCCAGCATCGCATGGTCCGACACGCCGACTTGCATGCGCGACAGGGTGTTGAGTTCCTCGGCGCGCATGTTCTGAATCAGCGCGCGGCCCTTGTCGCTCAGCGCGATCAATGCCGACCGCTTGTGTGCCGGGTTGTCCTTGCGTTCGAGAAGGCCTCGCTCGAGAAGTGCATCCACCTGCTGCTGCACGTGCTGCCGCGACACGCCTTGCACCCGTGCCATGTCGGGCACCGTCGCCGACCCGCCGAGCAGGAGGAGCTCGAGCACCCCGCGCGTGGCAGCCGTCATATTCAGGTTGCCATGCATTGTTTCCACCCAGTGTTTTAGCGCGTGAAACAGCAGCCGCGTCTCCGTGAAGAGCTGTTCTGACATTATGACAGTCATATTGTCATAATGAAAAGATACTTGTCAATAAGGAGGTTTTGCCGTTCTCGGCGCCATGGTATGAGAGAGCTACTTCGTTTCGGTGCTTGGAAGGTGAGCTTGATGAGAAAGTGGCTTGTTCTTGGTCTGTGCCTGCGGGCGCTGGGGGCGTGCAACGCTTCCCCCTCAGAGCTCGGGAGCGAAACGGACGTCGCCTTACGCGGCGCGATCCAGGCGCATGGACTGACCGGAGATCCCGCGGCCGGACTCGAGCTTCCAAGTATCGATGACCCTCTCGCCGTGTTGGGGCGCAAGTTGTTCTTCAGCAAGACCCTCGGTGGTGATCGGGATTCGGCGTGCGTGTCCTGTCATCATCCCACGCTTGGCGGTGGTGATGGCCTTGCGCTCTCGATCGGAGTCGGTGCAGACGATCCTGATCTCCTCGGGCCGGGTCGCACGCATCCGGACGGCGAGCTCACCGTGCCGCGCAACGCCCCGACGACCTTCAACCTCGCCCTGTGGGAACGCGGCTTGTTCTGGGACTCGCGCGTCGAGAACGTCGGCGACGAAGGGATACGAACGCCGGACACTGACTACGGAACGGCAGATCCGGAAGCGGGAGATTCGATGTCCGCCGCGCAGACGCGCTTCCCCGTGACATCGCCCGACGAGATGCGCGGCTTCGAGTTCGTCCTCGGCGGCAGCAACGATGAAGTTCGCAACGCCCTCGAGCAGCGGCTCACAGAAGACGGTCGTTGGGCTCCGGAATTCGAAGGCGCGTTTGGGTCGTCCGATATCACCTACGAGCGTATTGCCGCGGCAATTGCAGCCTATGAGGATTCCCAAGTGTTCACCGACACCCCTTGGCGCGCGTACGTACAAGGCGACAACGACGCGATCGCGGAGTCGGCCAAGCGCGGCGCGCTCCTGTTCTTTCGAGGCACGGAAGACGGCGGCGCCAACTGCGCGAGCTGCCACTCGGGCGACTTCTTCACCGACGAAGACTTCCATTCGATCTGTGCGCCGCAGATCGGGCGAGGCAAAGGCGACGGGTTCAAGGGCACGAACGACTTCGGACGCGCGCGAGAAACCGGTGACCGCAACTACCGCTTCTCGTTTCGCACCCCCACGCTTTCGAACGTGTCGGCCACCGGTCCGTACTTGCACTCGGGCGCGTACGACAACCTCGCTGATGTGGTTCGACATCACCTAGATCCGCAGGCGGCCATCGAACGCTTCGACCCGGCAAGTGTCCCACTCGCCGCATCGGAGGACTTCGAACGAAACACACAGGAGATGCTCGACTTCCTCGAAGTCTCCGGGCAGGGCAATCGAGTTCTTCGAGACTCCATTCGCGTACGCCCACCAACAAGTCGATGACTTGGTTGCGTTCCTAGAGACCCTCACGGATCCCTGCGTGCTCGACTGGGCCTGCCTAGCCCCGTGGGTCGCCGACCCATCCACCGATGACGTCGATGGACACCTCCTGATCGCAGTGGATCGTGAAGGAAACCCTCTGTGAGCGTGGAGTTGCCTCACTCACGCTCTGATCGAGCGATTTACCCAACAAAAACATAAAAATTTCGCCCAGTTACCAAGATTTGTGGAAAGTCGCACTTCTTGCTTGACCCCCCCCGGTTCCGCGCTAACTTCGGCGTCCCTTTGAGGGGGTCTGCGGGCATTCCGCCGATCGATCATTGAAAACTGAATCGGAATCAATAGTTACGTACTCGGGTCCCGAGTCGTGCATCAAATCGCACGACTAGGGTCAATTCAAAAAGAGTGGTCTCAACTTCGGTTGGAGACCGCAATCCGAGAGCAACACGCAATAAACAAATGTGATGCTCTAGGGTGAGTTCTTCGGAGCTCATCCTAGTGTTGCGAGAGCAATCTCGTGGCACTCAGGACCGCTCAACAGTTCAACTGGAGAGTTTGATCCTGGCTCAGAGCGAACGTTAGCGGCGGGCCTAACACATGCAAGTCGAACGAGAACGCTCCTTCGGGAGTTATTAAAGTGGCGCACGGGTGAGGAACGCGTAGGTAATCTACCCTCCGGCGGGGGACAACATTCCGAAAGGAATGCTAATACCGCGTAAGACCACGCCCACTACGGTGGAAGTGGTTAAAGACGGCCTCTTCTTGAAAGCTGTCACCAGAGGATGAGCCTGCGTCCCATCAGCTTGTTGGTGAGGTAATGGCTTACCAAGGCGAAGACGGGTAGCTGGTCTGAGAGGATGATCAGCCACACTGGCACTGGAACACGGGCCAGACTCCTACGGGAGGCAGCAGTGAGGAATATTGGGCAATGGGCGCAAGCCTGACCCAGCCACGCCGCGTGTGTGATGAAGGCCTTCGGGTCGTAAAGCACTGTGGGGAGAGACGAACAATTTCCGTCCTAATACGGCGGAGACCTGACGGTACCTCCTTAGCAAGCACCGGCTAACTCTGTGCCAGCAGCCGCGGTAATACAGAGGGTGCAAACGTTGCTCGGATTTACTGGGCGTAAAGCGCGTGTAGGCGGACTCGCAAGTCGGTTGTGAAATCCCTGGGCTTAACCTAGGAACTGCATCCGAAACTGCGTGTCTTGAGTAATGGAGAGGGTGGCGGAATTCCCGGTGTAGAGGTGAAATTCGTAGATATCGGGAGGAACATCAGTGGCGAAGGCGGCCACCTGGACATTTACTGACGCTGAGACGCGAAAGCGTGGGGAGCAAACAGGATTAGATACCCTGGTAGTCCACGCCGTAAACGATGAGAACTAGGTGCAGCGGATATTGACCTCTGCTGTGCCGAAGCTAACGCGTTAAGTTCTCCGCCTGGGGAGTACGGCCGCAAGGCTAAAACTCAAAGGAATTGACGGGGGCCCGCACAAGCAGTGGAGCATGTGGTTTAATTCGAAGCAACGCGCAGAACCTTACCAGGGCTAGACAAACTAAGAATCCCGGAGAAACTCGGGAGTGCTCGCAAGAGAACTTAGGTCCAGGTGCTGCATGGCTGTCGTCAGCTCGTGTCGTGAGATGTTGGGTTAAGTCCCGCAACGAGCGCAACCCTTATCCTTAGTTGCCATCATTTAGTTGGGCACTCAAAGGAGACTGCCGGGGTCAACCCGGAGGAAGGTGGGGATGACGTCAAGTCCTCATGGCCCTTATGTCCTGGGCTACACACGTGCTACAATGGTCGGTACAAAGCGCTGCGAAGCCGCGAGGTGGAGCGAATCGCAAAAAGCCGGCCTCAGTACGGATTGCACTCTGCAACTCGAGTGCATGAAGTCGGAATTGCTAGTAATCGTCGATCAGCAGGCGACGGTGAATACGTTCCCGGGCCTTGTACACACCGCCCGTCACACCATGGGAGTCGAGTGCTCCAGAAGTGGCCACGCTAACCCGCAAGGGAGGCAGGTCCCCAAGGAGTGTTTGGTAACTGGGGTGAAGTCGTAACAAGGTAGCCGTAGGGGAACCTGCGGCTGGATCACCTCCTTTCTAAGGAGCATTTTCTCGCAAGAGAAATGTATCTGGTCATATCCGAGTAGTGACTATTGCACTGCCCACTTCGTGAGCTCTGCAAGATTCCGGTTCAGTTTTCAGTGTCCGATCGGACGAGCGATGCCCGCGTTTTTCATTAAGGGTTCCCAAGCCGATCTTGCGCGAGGTCAAAGACAAGCTCCGGCAGCTTGCAGAGCTCTAGCTACTGGCCTCCGAGGACTCTTTCCATTCGTGCGAACACCTCGTCGATCACCTTGGCTTGCGGCAAGATGGTGACGCGGAAATAGTTGCGATAGTCCACGTTGAAGCTGGAGCCTGGCGCCACGAGCACGTGCTCCGTCTCCAGCAGCTCCATCGCGAAGTCCTGGTCGTCGAACCCCGGGAGTTTGCCCGTGTCGGCGCCAACGAACGCATACATCGAACCGCCAGGCACGATCAGGTCTAGGTAGTCGCTGGCTTCGACGCCCCGGATCACCGCTTGGCGAGACTCATACAACCGCCCGCCTGGACGAATGAGTTCTTTCAGGCTCTGGTAGCCACCCAGCGCCGTCTGCACGCCCCACTGCCCGGGCACGTTGCTGCACAGTCGCAACGACGCCAATAGATCGAGACCGTGCAGGTAGTCCTCGGCGAGCTCGTTGGTGCCGCTGAACACCACCCAGCCCACGCGAAAACCACAGGCACGGTAGACCTTCGATAACCCGCCGAACGTGCCGCACAGGGTATGCTTCACCAACGGCGCAACCGGGATGAACTCGGCGCCGTCGTACACCATCCCGTCGTAGATTTCATCGGTGAAGACGACGAGATTGTGCTCTTCGGCGAGAGCGACCATCGCTTCAAGGACCTCTCGACTGTACACCGCGCCCGTGGGGTTGTTCGGATTGATGATGACGATCGCGCGGGTTCGGTCCGTAATCAGAGCGGCGAGCGCATCGAGGTCCGGTTGAAACTGCTTCTCCGGCGGACACGGGTAGTGTACCGCCCCACCACCGTTGAGCGTCACCGCAGCGGTCCACAGTGGATAGTCGGGGCTCGGTATGAGCACTTCGTCGCCATCGTTGAGCAGCGCGCGCAATGTCAAATCGATCAGCTCGCTGACACCGTTGCCGATGAAGACATGCTCGGCCGTCACGTTCATGACGCCGCGTTCCTGTTGCTGCATCACGACCGCTTCGCGCGCCGGGAAGATGCCCTTCTGGTGGCAGTACGCCTCGCTGCTCGGCAGGTTCTCGATCATGGCCATGCGCATAGTTTCCGGCGTGCGGAAGCCGAACAGCCCAGGGTTGCCGATGTTCAGGGAGATGATCTCGTGACCCTGACGCTCCATCTCGTGCGCGCGCTGTGCCAGCTGCCCGCGTATCTCGTAGCGGACATGGTTCAGGCTGTCGCTGGGTTTGATCTTGGTGTTCATCGATGCGGGTCCGCCATACCTGGCGACGAACCTTACCACAGCCGTCACCGGGAAACGCCTGGTTGGATCGTCGTGTCGCTCGAGCGCATGATCGACTGCTCCAGATGACACGGCGGTCGCGTCTGCTACCGTGGCCGCGTCTCGGAGGTAGTAGATTGGACCGCGAAATTCGGGTTGGATTGTGTGGGTGCGGCGTCATCGGGGAAGGGCTGGTGACGGCCCTGTTGCAGCATGCCGACGCCATCAGCGAGCGAGTGGGTGCGCCCGTGAGGCTTGCGGCCGTCGCTGACAAGGATCCGGCTCGTCTCGACATCATCCGCGCGCAAGATGAGCGCATTGCGTTGGTCGACGACGCGTTCGAGCTTGCCAAGCGGGACGACATCGATGTCGTCGTCGAGCTCATCGGCGGGGTCGAAGTGGCCGATCGCTTGGTGCGAGCGGCACTCGGCGCGAAGAAGCACGTGGTCACGGCCAACAAGGCGCTTCTCGCCGAACGAGGCGCGGAATTGTTCGCACTCGCGGAGGCCAATGGCTGCGACCTGTACTTCGAGGCCGCCGTAGCCGGCGCGATCCCCGTGATTCGCGTGATTCGGGAGTCGCTTGCGTCTGACCGCATCCTTTCGGTCAGGGGCATCATCAACGGCACCAGCAACTACATCCTATCGAGCATGGCCAACGAAGGAGCTGCTTTCGCAGACGCTCTGCAAGCCGCGCAAGAGGCTGGGTTCGCCGAGGCAGACCCAACGCTCGACATCACGGGCGGCGATTCCGGTCACAAGCTGGCGATCCTCGCTGGCCTTGCATTCGGAGCGCGTGTGCTGCCCGGCGAGATCCCAACGGAGGGAATTGAACAGGTCGACCCCCGTGACATTCAATACGCGCGCAACTTCGGCTACGTGATTCGTCCCCTGGCCATTGCAGAGCGCTTGGAGGGCGGGGCTCTCGATTTACGCGTGCATCCTGCATTGGTGCCCGAGGGCGATCCACTTGCTCATGTCGACGGTGCGCTCAACGCGGTGGCGATTCAGGGTGAGATGGTGGGCCCTAGCTTCCTTTCAGGCCTTGGGGCCGGCGCGGGTCCGACGGCCACTAGTGTCGCCGGTGACATCATCGACATCGCGAAGAACTCGCTCGCCGGCGCGCCCGTCAGGACCTGGAACTTCCCATCTGAGAGCGTTCAGAAAATTCAAGCGATCATCGATCTCTCGTCTCGCTATTACCTGCGCTTCTCGGTGCGCGACGACTCTGGGGTGCTTGCTGCGCTATCCGGCAAGCTGGGCGACTCGGGCATCTCGATCGAGCAAATGGTCCAGCACGTGGACACCGGTGACGAGGGCACCGCATCGATTGCCATGCTGACTCACCACGCACGCGAAGGGGACGTCCGAGCTTCTCTGGCCGCGATCGACGCGACCGACCTCACAACCGCTCCGACGCACCTCATCCGCATCGTCGAGTGAGAGCGCTGCCGCACCTGCCCAAGCGTATCCCCGCGTCTAGCGCGCGAAGAGCCAGTCGAACCAGAGGTCTCGCGCGTCGTCGGTGAAGTCGGGAACGTGAGGGGCTTGCTGGACCGCCCACAGCCCGCTTTCGGCCCCGGCATCCCAAGCGAGCCTGCCTTCGGTGTCTTCGGTCCCGTCCGGCGTCACCAGCACGAACTGACGCGCTTCGATACGCTGCGTCGCTCCAAGATAGATAGCGGTCTCGGCGGCGCTCGATCCGCGTGCATGCAGCACCACGACCAAGGGATAGCGCGTGGCGGTCGTATAGTCGGAGGGGGTATTTCGGGGCAGTTCGTTGGCTCCGAGCTGAGGGTAGCCCAGCGGGCGACTCCGCGACATCCGGCTGTGCTCCATGATGCCCCGGCCCGCGTGACGCGCCCTTCAGCAATTTGGGCGTTCTGTGTTTACCGCGGGCGCCCTCCCGGGGTAACGTTTGCCGCCTTCGGCCCACCGGGCGGTGTTGGATTCGGACAAGAGGACCTATCGTGGCTAACTGCAAGCTGGCTTCGTTGCTGTGGGTTGGCGCCAGTCTGCTGACGGCTGGCTGCAGCGGCAACTCGTCGGCAGTCCCCTGTTCGTCTGTGCTGCGGATCGAGCTCGACGTCACGACCGACGCGGAACGCCTCCGCCTCGTGATCGACGAGGTGCTCTGGACGATTACCGGTAACGGCATGGACGCAATGGTGGGCGTGATCGATACGAGCGACCCTAACGCCACGCCATCGGTCGAGGTCTTCGGGTTGGCACCCGGCGCCTACGTGGTCGAGCTCGAAGCGACTTCAGAGAGCGGCGAAAGCACTTGCCGAGGGGCGGCGCCGTTCGACGTGACCGCGGGCGTCGCCACGGAGGTGGCAGTGCTCCTTCGATGCAAAGTGGGCGAGCGGCTTGGCGCTGTCCGTGTGAACGGCAAGTTCAACATCTGTGCGGAGCTGACGAAGGCGGTAGTCGCTCCACTTCAAACCTCGGTCGGGAACGTGATCACCGTTCGCTCCCAAGCCGAGGACGACGAGGGTGATGCCATCGAGTACGCCTCGACCGCCAATAGCGGAACCTTTGCAAACCCTTCTGCAGCCGCGACGTTCTACACCTGTGAAGCAACCGGCCACGATCAGCTCACCATCTCCGTGAGCGACGAGGGCTTCGACTTCTGCGTGGACGCCTGGACCGTCGATGTCCGTTGCGTCGATGGGCACGGGACGGGCGGTAGCGGCGGTAGCGGAGCGACGGGTGGCAGCGGCGGCGGAGGCGGAAGCGGTGGCGCCGGCGGAAGTGGTGGTATGGGCGGAGGCGGCGGCGTGGGCGGCGTCGCCGGCATGGGCGGCACTGGTGCGACGGGCGGAGCAGGTGGCGTCGGTGGCAGCGGCGCGGCGGGCGGTGCTGGAGGCGGCTCAGGCACCGGTGGCACTGGCGGCGGCACCTGCGAGGTGACGATCGCGTTTACCGGGTCCTAACCGCGGTCCAAGCGCTAGCGTTCGGTCGACTCCTTGTTTTCGCCTTCGGCCTCGGGGCCTTCCGCGATCGCATAGTTGAGGTGAAACTCGACCCGGCGGTTCTGCGCCAGCGCCATCTTGGTCTTCGCGTCTAGGACCAGAGGCTGCGTCTCCCCGAATCCCTCCGCGATGAGGCGGTCCCTACGAACTCCGCCTTCGTCGACCAGATACCGGGCGACCGATTCAGCGCGCCGTTGGGAAAGCCCCATGTTGTAGGTGGCTCGGCCGGTCGAGTCGGTATGGCCCTCGACGCGGATGATCGGAATCTCCGGGTGAGCGATCAGAACCTCGGCCACGTTGTCGAGAACCGCATGAGAGCGCCTCTGGAGTTTCGCGCTGTCCGAGTTGAAGTAGATCTTATCGAGGATCTCGAGTCGAGTGTCTTCAATGACGACGTGCTGCTCTTGCGGGCAACCTTGATTCTCGACGGGACCCGGATCGTCCGGGCAATTGTCGATTCGATCGGGGACGCCGTCGCCGTCTCGGTCGGAATCCGGGTCGGCGACCACGACCACGACCGCATCCGGCTCCGCTGCCACGACGACGCTCTTTTGTTTCGCGGGCATCGTGTAGCCGAGCATGCCGATCAGACGCCAATCGGGATTGCCATAGCCCGAGGTCACGCCTCCCGTGCCGGCGATGCCCACCGCAAACCCCTTGCGATGCAGGTACTTGAAGCCGCCGAGAAGCTCGACCGGTGATTCCTGGCTCCCGCCGAAGCCGGTTCCCGTGGCGGCCGCGGTTCGACCAAACGCTTCCACCGTGAGCATGAACTGCTCCTGCCCCAACAGGAGCTGCACTGCGGCTCCGAACGTCAGCTGGTTGCCGATACCGAGTGAAGGGATGTCTTGCGTGAAGCTCGTCTTGTAGCCGAGGTTGAGTGGAATCCGAACCCACTCCCCCACGTTGAAGGTTCCGAGGACTTCGAACCATCCGCCGACGTGGGGGCTCTTGTCTGGCTCGCCGAGGTAATTTTGCACCGGTCTCGCCGCGGACGCCGTGTTGGTGGTCAGCGTGGCTTGGACCGCCAACTGAAAGATGTTCTCGCGCGTCCCATACAGCACCCCGCGAGCGCCTACATACAAATCACCGAGCCCGCTTCCCGTCGGAATCAGAGCACCCAGCCCGATGGATTCGAGGAAGCCAGCGCCCGCGTCGGTCAGGTTGTCGCCGAGGATGAACGTGTACGGAACATCCATGAAGATGACGAGGCGCTCCCACAAACCGAGGCTCCATGTTAGGTGACCGGTAAGCTGTGAGTGGACGAGCTCGAGGCGCTGATCGGGGATTGGGCCGTTGGTCACTTGGAGCTCCAGCGCGTCTCGCGAGAAGTCCAAGTAAACCTGGAAGCCGAACCGCAAGTGCCCCTGCCCGTCGGCATTGCTCACCGCGAACCCGTCGGTCGTCAGTTCCGAGGGTCGAAACTGGTTCAGATCGAACTGGGGAAGCGTCTGTGCGCCGGCACCCGACGCAAAGCCAAGACCACCCACGATGGTCGCCAGGACCACGACCCAAGTCCGGCAGGACATCGGCTCCTTGGTACCATCTCGAGGGGCCAGTGACGAAGTTTTGCTCAACTGCACCGACCTCGAACCGCCCGAAAACTATCCGCTCAATGCCGTTAGGGGTTGGACTCTCGCTTGAAGAGCCACCACTTGCCTTCGTGACCGGCGGGGATGATGGACGGGTCTTTTCGGAAGCGCCACGCGGGGCTTTTCTGACTTCTAACCAAGAACCAGTCGAAGAAGGCCCCGTGTACGTCGATCTTGAACTCGTCCGGGTGCCAAAGCCAATCCGCGGGCGGGTCCGGTGGGACCACCGTTCCTTTCTCGTCGGGGTCACGGTACGCGAGCGGAGATGCTCCGAGCAACGCAAAATGCCAACTCAGCCAGCCCCCATGAGTCGCTTGCACATAGGCAGGCAAGTGGAGGTAAGGCGATACGTGGTTCCGCGACCCCGAATGATCGACGATGAGATAGGCGAGCTTCGGGGCCTTGGGAAGCTCGGCCGATAGCGTCCACATGTCGTCCGTCGTCTCCGCGAACTCGACGTGCGCCTCTGCGACGTGTCGCGCGATTGGAACCAGCGAGATGGCGACGATGGCCACGAAGCCCAGCCGAGCCAGCCCATGCCGCGGGAGGTTCGGAACCAGAGCGAACAGAAGGAAGACCAAGGTTGTGCCGGCTCTCGGGAAGACGAAAAACCAGCTCCCGATCCACACGGGAAACGTCAGATAGATGAACAGGACGACCACTGCGCAACCCGCGACAAGAAGATGGGAACGGAGTGCAAAATCACTCGGCTCGTGCTCGTTACGGAGCCGCCGTACGACCGCGCGCACGGTCAGCCCTCCGGCAGCGGCGCCGAGAAGCAGCGCTGCCTTGCCATACAAGGTGAGGTCGTCCTGCCCCAACAGAGCGTCGTAGACATGGACATCGAATTCCGTGAATCGCGCGAAATCCGGCCACACCAGTCTGAGGTTGATCCCGATGGAGCTCGGCCGGATGATGAGCCAAACCAGAAACAGAATCAGCGGGATCGCCAATGGCCACAACAGTGGCTTGAGCTTCTGCCTGTCCGGCCACATGAAAAGGCCCGCGCCGAGGGAGGCCGCCCAAGCGAACGGGAAGCGGTAGATGTGGGTGAAGAGAATCAGACCCAGCGTGAGCCCGAGTGCCCACGCAAGACCGCGCGAAGGCTGTTGCGTGAGTCGCAGCGCAAACCCAGCAGCGGCGACTTCCTCATGCCCCACGCGAGGGTTGCGAATCCTGCCGGCAGCAGCGCGAGCATGAGGGCGATCGCGATCCGGGTCGCGACGAGCGGTGAGAACACCGTCATGAGGGCCGCTATCAGCCCGTAGAAGGAGAGGTAGGGCACGCCGACCAGACGCAGCGCGAACTGCTCCTGGAAATGCCATTCGGGATCGAAGTAGTGACGGATCCCGGCGGCAGTCGCAGTGTGAAACGGTACGTCCGTCAGCATGGGCGTGTGGGCGGCCCAAAGGGGGAGGACGACTACGTATCCGCACAACGCGACCGCGGCGAGGCCCGCGATGGCGGCCGCCGGTTGATCGATTCGTTTTAGCGCCCTTCGCAGCATGCTTTCCAACTAAGGCATCGCAGGGCTCGGCGTCGATCGCTATCTTCGCCTCCCTGGCTTGCCGAGGAGATAGCTTGCCATGAAGCGCTTTGCTAGGGCTTCAGGAGAAACTCACGAGCTCGTAGTCGTCTGCATGCAGGGTGCGTGCTCGAACGACGAACTCGGCGGCGAAGCCCGGGTAGAGAGAATGGTTGCTTCCGTCTTGGTCGAGGTACCAACTGTCGCAGCCCCCCCAGACCATGTATTTCATGCGCTTCTGGATGCCTGCGTTGTACTGGTCTTGCCTGTTCTGATGCACATCCATGTACTTCAGGTTCTCTGTCATGAGCTTCTTGATCGCCTGCAGAGCGTGGGATATCTGCGCCTCTGTATAGACGAGGACCGACGTGTGACCGGGGCCGGTGTTCGGGCCCATCATGATGAACCAGTTGGGGAAGCCAGCGACCGTGATGCCCATGTATGCGGTCGCGCCATGGCTCCAAGCGTCCGCGAGCGTGCGCCCGTCGCGACCAATGATCGGAAACGGCGAGTTGGCGAGGCCCAGCTTGTAACCCGTCGCGAGCACGATCGCGTCCGATTCGTGCAGTGTCCCATCCTTCGTTCGAACGCCTCGGGTTTCGATACCTTCGATTGCGTCCGTGACGAGGTTCACGTTGTCGAGCTCGAATGCCGCCAAATAGTCGTCGGAAACCAGAACGCGCTTGCAGCCGAACTGAAAGTCGGGCGTGAGCTTCTTGCGCAGCTCCGGGTCTTTGACCTGGCGCCGCAGATTCCACATCGAGATGAATACACCGATTCGCGAGAGGACCTTCGAGTCGAAGAAGACGATCGGGCCTAGCGCCTCGCTCATCCAGTATTTCACGAAGCGGCTTGTGTGAAGGAAGAATGGAACCCCAGCCAAGACTCTCCGCAGCCATTTCGGGTAGAAGGCGTCGAACTTGGGGACGACCCAGGCCGGCGTGCGCTGAAAGACGCTCAACATGGCGACGATGGGCGCGATGCTCGGGACGACTTGAACGGCGCTGGCTCCGGTCCCGATGACTGCGACCCGTTTGCCTGTCAGGTCGATATTGTGGTTCCAGCGCGCCGTATGCATCATCTCGCCTTCGAAGTCATTCATGCCCGGGATGTCGGGATAGGCCGGATCGACCAGGCCGCCGACTCCGGCGATGACTGCGCGTGCGGTGAAGGTTTCCCCGTCGCCGGTCGTGAGCTTCCAAGCTCCGGTCTCCTCATCGAAACGCGCTTCGACGATTTCGGTGTTGAGCCTCATCCGTTCGCGGAGCTTCCACTTGTCGACGACGCCAAGAAGGTACTCTTGAATTTCCCAGGACGTCGCGTAGCGCCGACTCCAGTTGGGGTTCTGCTCGAACGAAAGTGAATAGACGTGCGACTGCACGTCGCAAGCACAGCCCGGGTAGTTGTTGTCCCGCCAGGTGCCGCCAATTTCGTCAGCGCGCTCGAAGATCGTGAACGAGTGGATGCCCGCTTTGATCAGCTGAATGGCGGCTCCGATCCCCGCGAAACCCGCTCCAATGATGGCGATCGGAAAGTCGGTACGCTCCTGCATGGACGACGCAGGTTAATGCAGCGCCGGTGGCCGTGCCAACCTCGGCGTCAGTATCGATCTGGCGCAGAATATTCGCCGCGCGTAGCAGTGTACGCGAGTGTCTTCGACTGAGCGGCGCGATGCAGCTACGTTGCCTCGACGATGGAAATGACCCTGTTCCAGAGAATCGAGGCTGGAGTCTCAGGGCGCTTGCTACGTGCGTCCGATTCGTTCGTGAGGCGCATGACGAGGCATCGCCGAATGGTCGACGGCGAGTCGCTCGATCGGCGCGCTCAATACATGTTCGAGCTCGGCAGATTTGCCGAACGGTCTTTGCCGAGCATGACGCCGGAACGCGCACGAGCTTACTACGCGCGCTTGTGCCGGGTACTCGAAGCGGCGCCGCCAGAGGTCGCTCGAACGTCGGAGCTGACGATTCCGATGCGCTCGGGCACATGGCCCCGGGCGTGCCTATTACCCGCCGGGTACAGACGCAGGGACTGGCGCGGTGCCCGGCCTGGTCTACTACCACGGCGGCGGGTTTACGATCGGCGACATCGACACCCATGACACGGTGTGTCGACGTCTTTGTGTCGCGGCGAGCTGCGTCGTGGTCTCAGTCGACTATCGCTTGGCGCCGGAGAACCGGTTTCCAGCGGCGGTCGAGGATTGCTACGACGCTTACAGCTGGGTGCGTGACCACGCGCAGGAGCTAGGCATTGCTTCGGATCGAATCGCCGTAGGCGGCGACAGCGCGGGCGGGAACCTGGCGGCAGTCGTTACTTCGATCGCCCGTGATGAAGGCATGCCGACGCCGTACGTTCAACTTCTCATCTACCCTGGGCTCGCCAACGTCGACCACGCTGGCCGCCAAAAGCCCGAGCTTCAAACTGGCTACGGGCTCGACAGGAAGACCGCCAACTGGTTCGGCGAAAACTACCTTCTCGAGGCCGACCACGACGACCCGCACGGAGCCCCCCTCTATCTCCATTCGCACGCGGGCCTGTCCCCGGCCATTGTCATCACTGCGCAGTTCGATCTGCTCAGCGACGAAGGAGTGGAGTACGTGGCGAAATTAGAGGCGGCCGGTGTTCCAGTGAAGCACGTGCATTTCACCGACTTGCCGCACGGCTTTGTCACCATGAGCGTGCTCCCACGTGCACGCGAAGCAATCGCCGAGCTCGCCGCCGAGCTTCGCAACGCGCTCCACGGCGAATGACTACGATGAGGGTCACTGACTTCGATCCCTTCAGCGCGGACACGATCGAGAACCCGTATCCTTTTTACGAAGCGCTGCGCGATGAGGCGCCGCTCTTCCGGCCGAAGGGGGTCGACTGGCATTACTTGAGTCGCTACGACGACATCAAGCAAGTCACGCTGGATCCGGAGCGCTTCTCGTCCAACATCGTGGCGATTCTCCTTGCGGGCGGGAGCGGGCGCCTGTCGACGTTCGTGCCACCGCGGCTGCCGTTCGCGCCGCCCGACGTCCTGGCGATTGAGGACCCTCCGATTCATCGCGCGCAGCGCAAAGTTGCGACTGCTGGCCTCGGGAAGGGCTTCGTCCAAGTCCTCGAGCCTCAGGTGCGCGCGCTGGTCGACGAGAACATGGACAATGTCCTTGCCGGTGGCGAGGTCGATTGGATGGACACGTTCGCGTTCCGCATCCCCATCGCGCTCACGCTCGACATTCTTTCCATCCCCCGTGACGACGCCATGACGGTGAAAGCCTGGGCGGACGACGCCATCGCTTTGCTCAGCGGCGTGAACACCAAATGGCAGCTGACCCGGAACCTGATGAAGGGCTTCCGGTTTGTCAGCTGGTGCCGCGCAAAGTTCGAAGAGGCAGAGAAACGCGACCCCCAGCCAGGCTCCATGATGGGTGCGCTGATCGACGCGGTGCGCGAGGGGACGATGCGCCGAAGCGAAGCGGTCGCCGTTGTCTTGCAGATCATCATTGCGGGAAGTGACTCCTCGGCGAGCTTGATGGGAAGCATGGTTCGACTCCTGGCGCAGAACCCGGGCGTCCAGGAGGAGCTCCGCGCCCATCCCGAGCTCGTGGCCAACTTCGTTGAGGAGACCATTCGGCTCGAATCGCCCTTCCAGGGACACTTTCGCCAAACGAAGGTGCCCGTGGAGCTCCACGGCGAAGAGCTGCCGGCCAACTCGCGAGTCATGCTTCTATGGGCTTCAGGCAATCGCGATCCGCGCAAGTGGCCAGACCCAGACAAGATCGATCTCCATCGTGCGGGCGCGCGACAGCATCTAGGCTTCGGCCACGGTATCCACCTCTGCCTCGGAGCGCCCATTGGTCGCATGGAGGGGCGCATCGCCATGGAGCAGCTCCTCGAACGCACCGATTGGGTCGAGCTCGGCGAAGGGGACTTCCCGCATCGCGAGAGCGTCTTCGTTCGCACACTCGAGCGGTTGCCGGTGAAGGTGCATGCGAAGGGCAAGGCTAGCGTTCACCACCTGGGCGCCTGACGGCTGTGTTTCGCCGCGTGATACGCGGGTTTCGATCGCGATTTCGGGCGTGAAGAGGCGTCTTGGCGGCGGCCCGAGATTTTCGCAATACTGTATGGGTGCGCATTTCAGGGGCGGGGGGCCTGGCACCGACGGCACAGGCGACCCCGGATGCTCAAACACCACAAGTCGGGGATGTTCTAGACTCTCGCTACCGAATTACCGGTGTGCTTGGGTCTGGCGGGATGGGGTGCGTCTATCTCGCGGAGCACATCTCGATTCAGCGGCCGGTGGCTCTGAAGCTCCTGCATCCTGGGGTGGGGGAGATCGAAGAGGTGACCAGGCGCTTCGAGCGCGAGGCGTTTGCGATTGGTCGCGTCGACCACCCCAACTGCGTGAAGGTCTCGGACTTCGGAAAGCTCAGCGACGGCACCTTCTACATGGTGCTGGAGTTGCTGGACGGCTTACTGCTGTTCGATCTGCTCGACCGCGAACGACGTGTCGAGTGGAGACGCGCGTTGCACATCGCGCGTCACGTGCTGAGCGCCCTTTCCTACGCGCACGACGCCGGCATCATTCACCGAGACATCAAGCCCGAGAACGTGATCCTCGTTGACGAAGACGACGATCCGGATTTCGCCAAGATCCTCGATTTCGGAATCGCGAAGCTGCACGACGATGCGAAGGCCGACCAGGACACCGGATTGATGACCAACGATGCCAAGCTCACCCAGCATGGCGTGACGATTGGCACCCCCACCTACATCGCGCCCGAGCAGGCGTACGGGCTTCCCATCGATGGGCGCGCTGACCTCTATTCTCTGTCGGTGATGTTGTACGAGATGATCACGGGCGTGCCTCCGTTCGATGCGGATGAAGTGGGCGCCCTCCTGCGCATGCACGTTTCGGCCGATGTTCCGACCTTCGACGAGGTCGCGCCCGAGCTAGAGGTCCCCGAGGCGGTGGAGAGGTTACTGAGGCACGGCCTCGAGAAGAAGGCGGACGAGCGAATCGGCACTGCGCAGCAGTACATCGACCGAATCGACGAGCTCGTGGAGCTCAAGGAACACCATGCATCGGGGCTCCGGGAGATCCCGCTTCGCATCGCAGGAAGCTTGAGGAGAACGCTCACTCCTGTGGTGACGCGCGTGGTCCCGAGACGAAGAGGTACGGGCAAGATGCTGGCTGCCGCGCTCGCCGTCATGGGGCTCATAGGCATCATCGCCTTTGCGGTTGGTGGCGGGGAGCCCGACGTGTCGGAGACGGTTGCGCCGCAAGGGGAGGCTCAGGGGTTGCTGTTTCGCGGTCATGAGCTCATCAGCGCGGATCGAAACCTCGAGGCTCTGAGCGCGTACGAAAACGCGATCTCGCTCGATCCCGAGCTCGCGGCCAACAGGCGCATGCGCAACAATGTAGAGAAGATGTTGGCGAAGAGGTCGCCCCGCGTCGTCGACGCTGCCCTCGACTTCCTCGGAAAGCTGGTCTCTGAGACTCACGATTGGGCCGCCGCCGATCAGCTCGTCGACCTGGCCTCCTCGTCCAAGTCGCGACAGAAGCGACACAAAGCGATGAGCATTGCCAGCGAGGTCGGGCTTGGTGACCAAGTCGATCGGTTGGGTTCCTATCTGCTCGACCTGCGGCGAGGGGAGACCTGTGGTGCGCGCAAGGACGCCGTGGCGAACCTCCGCGCCCTCGGGGACAAGAAAGCCATTCCGGCGCTTCGCAAAGCCAGAAAGCGCATTCGGAGCGATGGCGGCATCGTGAAGCAGAAGGTCAACACCAACGCGTGCCTTCGAGCCGACGCGACCGAAGCCGTTCGGTATCTGCAAACCCTGTAGCGGTTGGGCTCAGGAGCTCGCAAGCCCTGCAAATTGCTGCCGGTTGTGACGCCGAGCGCGCGGAGGCGCCTTTTCGACGGACGCGCTGGGTTGCTCCTGAGGTGACTTTGCGCGAAACCCGCGGTCGATGACCCAGAAATCAACCATCCTGTATACGAAGACCGACGAAGCACCCCTGTTGGCCACCTACTCGCTGCTCCCCATCCTCCGGGCATTCACCTTGCCCGCCGATATCACCTTGGAGCTCCCGGACATCTCTCTTGCAGGCCGGATCCTGGCGAGCTTCCCCGAGGGGCTCAGCGAGGATCAGCGGGTCGAGGACGCGTTGGCAGAGCTTGGCCGCTTGGCGCAAACGCCGGAGGCCAACATCATCAAGCTGCCGAACGTCAGTGCATCGGTGCCTCAGATGAAGGCGGCGATCGCCGAGCTGCAGGCTAAGGGCTTCGCGGTGCCGGAGTACCCAGAGGATCCGAAGACAGATGAAGAGCGGGCGATCGCGCGGCGCTACGGCAAGGTCATGGGGAGCGCCGTCAATCCGGTTCTGCGCGAGGGCAACTCGGACCGCCGCGCGCCGCATGCAGTGAAGGAGTATGCGCGTGCCCATCCGCATCCGATGGGGGCGTGGACCAGCGAGTCGAAGACGCACGTGTCGACGATGGGCGCCGGGGATTTCTTCCACAACGAGAAGTCGATCACCGTGCCCGCGGCCACGACGGTGCGCATCGAGCATGTTGCTGCCGACGGAACGACCACGGTGTTGAAGGACGGCCTCGCCCTCCTCGACGGCGAGATCTTCGACGGCACCTACATGAGCAAGGAGGCGCTGCTCGCGTTTCTCCGAGAGCAAGTGGGCGATGCGAAGGCGCTGGGTGTTCTGTTTTCGCTCCACATGAAGGCGACCATGATGAAGGTCAGTGACCCGATCATCTTTGGGCATGCCGTTCGCGTCTTTTTTGCGAATGTCTTCGAGAAGCATGGTGCTGTGCTCGAGGAGCTCGGGGCGAACCCGAACGATGGCTTCGGCGAGATCGTTGCGCGGATCGAAAGCCTTCCGGCAGACAAGCGCGCCGAGATCGAGGCTGACATTCAGGCTGCGTACGAGAACGGCCCCGCGCTTGCGATGGTCAACTCGGACAAGGGAATCACCAACCTTCACGTGCCGAGCGACATCATCATCGATGCATCGATGCCGGCCATGATCCGCACCTCCGGGCAGATGTGGAACGACGCGGGCGACCAGCAGGACGCCAAGGCGGTGATCCCTGACAGCAGTTACGCCGCCGTTTACCAAGAGGTCATCGACTTCTGCCAGAAGCACGGCGCGTTCGACCCGACGACCATGGGTAGCGTTTCGAACGTAGGCCTCATGGCACAGAAGGCGGAGGAGTACGGCTCGCACGACAAGACCTTCGAGGTCCCCTCGGATGGCACTGTGAGAGTCGTCGACGACAACGGCTCCGTGCTCATGGAGCATACGGTGGGCCCCGGCGATATCTGGCGCGCTTGCCAGACCAAGGATGCCCCCGTGCGCGATTGGGTCGGCCTCGCGGTTCGCCGCGCGCGCGCGACCGGGGTGCCGGCCGTGTTCTGGCTAGACGAGGCGCGCGCCCACGACGCGCAGCTCATCGCCAAGGTGAACGCTTACCTGCCGGACCACGACACCGAGGGCCTAGACATCCGCATCATGGCGCCGGCCGAGGCGACCCGCTTCTCGCTCGAGCGAATCGCGGAAGGCAAAGACACCATCTCGGTGACCGGCAATGTCTTGCGCGACTACCTCACCGACCTCTTCCCGATCCTCGAGGTCGGCACGAGCGCCAAGATGCTCTCCATCGTGCCTCTGATGAACGGTGGCGGACTCTTCGAGACGGGGGCGGGCGGTTCAGCACCGAAGCACGTCCAGCAGCTCGAAAAGGAAAACCATTTGCGCTGGGACTCCCTCGGCGAATTCTTGGCCCTCGCTGCATCGCTCGAGTTCCTCGCGGAGCGTCACGACGCGCCTAAGGTGAAGATCCTCGCCGACACCCTGGACGGAGCTGCGACCAAGTACCTCCTCGAGAACAAGGCGCCCTCGCGCAAAGTGAACGAGCTCGACAACCGCGGTAGCCACTTTTATCTCGCGCTCTATTGGGCACAGGCGCTGGCGGAGTCCGACGACGCCGAGTTACGAGCGCACTTTACGCCGGTGGCGAAGGCGTTGGCGGAGAACGAGGCGAAGATCGTCGAGGAGTTGGTCGCGGTGCAGGGCGAGCCGTTGGATCTCGGTGGCTACTACCTCCTGAACGACGACCTCGCCACCAAGGCCATGCGCCCGAGCGCTACTCTGAACGCGATCATCGACGCGCTCTGATCACTGCGCTACGAAGCTGACGGCCGGTTCGTTCGCGTCCGAGTACTCGGACGACAGGTAGAAGTCGTAGCCCGTCTCGCCCAGGAGGTAGCGCCTGAAGTGGGCGACCATGTAGAGGTTCTGGAGCCTGTGTGCTTCCGCGATGGGGAACACATCGTCGGTGCAGGTGTCGTTGTAGGGCTGAATCAGCGCCTCTGCGCCGAGGCCGGGCCACGCGTCCTGCTCGATCCCGAGGTCGTCGATGAGGTAGTTCCCGATGTCGCAGACGTTTGCAAAGTGCGTGTGGTTTGCGTCGGTGATCTCGATCTTGAAGAGGCCCTCGGCGTTTGGCATGTGGGTGAACGCGTAGTTGTGATTCTCGAACGCGCCCCGATCCAGGGTCCCCACCAAGAGTACCGTTGGGGCGGTTACCGACGCGAAGGCCTCGTCGCTGAAATTACCCTCGCCGACGCCGCCGGCGATGACTCCGATGGCCTTCACGCGTGGATCCGGACCAGCGCCCGCCCACCCGGCGACCATGCCCATGGCGGTCTGTCCACCGTACGAATGCCCGAGGACGCCGACCTTGGATTCATCGATGCGACCCTCGAATGCATCGCTCGGCGTGTTGGAACGCTCGAACATCGTATCAATGACGAACGAGACGTCTGGCACGCGCTTCTCTGCGGGCATGTCATCCGATTGGTCCAGGGCGGTGTTTCCAGTGTGCGCCGGCGATGCGACGATGAAGCCATGGCTTGCCAAGGCCTCCATCAACTGGGTGGACTGCGTGTTGATGCCGCCGAAGCCATGAGAGAAGACCAGGAACGCCAGCGGACCTGCGGACGAAACGACAAGGCCATCGACCGCGACTTCGGAAGCGAGCGTGAACGGGCCCGTGAGAGGGTACTCGGCTCGAGGCTCCGTCGCGGCATCGGCCTCGTCGACCGGATACCAGACATTCACGATGAGCTCGCGGTCGTCCCGCGCCGCGTCTGTGGCGGTGAACATCGTATGCCCGACGGCGAAAGAACCAAGCGTATCTGGTGCGTCGACCATCGAGCCGGGGGTGCCCCCGCAGGACCCAACCAATATCGCCGTCGCGAATACATCGACCCATCTCTTGCTACTAAGATAACTCATACAGACTCCTCGTAAGGCGCGGATGCTAGCCTCAAACGCCCCGCAACGCGAGGGTCGAGCTTCGCACGAGATTCGAGTCGGTTTTCGGCACTCCATCGCGTGTGCGGGTCCAATCGATGATATACGTGGGGCCGCTGCTCAGGAGATGAAATGACTGCCTCGAGTGATGGTTTGCCGCTGAGCCTACGGAAGAAAGACATCTTCTTCGTGGCCTGTTTTTCGTTCTTTGCGTTTTCGTCCTTCTTTTCGGATTCCTGGCATGCGCTCGGCCTTCTCGAAGGGGACGCGTTCTGGTCGCGCGCGAACCGCTGGTACGGTGAGCTCGCACAGGACCATTTCTTCTTGGCCGACCATCAATACGTCCGCGTCAACACGGGCATCTCGGGGATGATCTTCGGGCCTTTCTATCTCTTGCTCGTCTATTCGTTCATCAAGGGGAAGAACTGGATTCGGCCGATGGCGCTCGTCTACGTCGGCGCGATGTTGCACGGCTGCACCGTGTTCCTGATCCAGGAGTATTGGATTGGGCCTCCGCCCGGCAACACCTTCATCTTCTGGGCGTTCAACGGGCCGTACTGGGTGGTGCCGTTCATGCTGGGCGTCCGCATGTGGAAGCCCGATCCATTTGGCCTCGCGCCAGCCTGACCGGCGTGAGCGGGAAACAACCACTCGAGCGCGTCTTGTTCATCGGTTGCCTGATCATTGCCGGCGAGGCGGTGTTCAGTTTGCCGTTTCACGTGGCCCGATTCTTCAGGCCCACGGTCCTGCAGGTATTCGACTTCACGAACACCGAGCTCGGCGCGGTTCAGGCGGCGTACGGGGTAGTCGCCATGCTCGCCTATTTTCCGGGCGGATTGTTGGCGGACCGGTTCTCTACGCGCCGGCTTCTCACCGGCTCGCTCCTATGCACGAGCCTTGGCGGCCTCTACTTCGCCAGCGTCCCTGGTTACAGCGGCATGTGGTGGCTGTTCGCCTACTGGGGGCTGACCACCATTCTCTTGTTCTGGGGCGCGCTCATCCGCGCGACGCGAGAATGGGGCGGCCCCGACGAGCAAGGGCGCGCCTACGGCCTTCTCGACGGTGGGCGCGGGCTCTTTGCTGCGGTCGTCGCGGCGGGCGCCGTGTTTCTGTTCCAGGCACTGCTGCCCGAAGACCCGACGACCGCGACCGTGAACGAACGCGCCGAAGCGCTTCGCAACGTCATCTTCGTGTACACGGCGACCACTGCGGGCGCCGGACTCCTGTGCTGGTTCTTCGTGCCCGAACGGGGACCACGACGCGGCGATCGCCCACACGTCCTTCGCAACATCGGAAAAGTGACCCGCCTACGCGCCGTGTGGCTCCAAGCACTCATCGTCGTGAGCGCCTACGTCGGATACAAGGGGATCGACAACTACTCGTTGTTCGCGGTCCAGGCCTACGGAATGAACGAGGTCGAAGGCGCGAAGGTGACTGCAATCGGTGCGTGGGTCAGGCCGGTCGCTGCGATCGCTGCCGGCCTGTTGGGTGATCGATTCACATCGTCACGCGTTTCGGCACTCTGCTTCGCAACCATGGTGGCGTCGTACCTATGGTTCGGCCTGACCGAGCCCGTGCCGTCGATGCCCTGGGTCCTCTACGCCAATGTGCTGGTCAGTTGCGCCGCGGTTTTCGGCCTCCGTGGGGTTTACTTTGCTCTTTTCGAAGAGGGGTCCGTCCCCATCGAGACCACAGGGACCGCCGTCGGTTTGGTCTCGGTCATCGGCTACACGCCCGACGTGTTCGTTGCGGTCGTGGGAGGTTGGCTGCTCGACCGATCTCCAGGCGTCACCGGGCACCAGCACTTCTTCCTGTTCCTCTGCGCGTTCGCCGTGATTGGCTTGGTGGCGAGCTTACGCTTCCGAAGCGCTCAGTCGTCGTCTCCTTGACGCGTGTCTCTCAGGCGCGCTTCGGCCGCGCGTCGTTGACGTTCAGCTTCCTCGTGGAGCTGCATGGCGCCCTTGAGATTTTCGATGAGCTCGGCTTGGTCTCGAAGGCTTTCGTTCAAGTGATTGGTGACGACGTCGACGCTCACGACCGCGATACCGCAGAACACCGCGAAGATCATCGCAACGCGTATCCAGTTCATGAAACCAGCGGGGTCGTAGAAGGTTGTCGTCTCGACCACCATGAGGCCGCTCGCCAACACGGCGCCTACGGCAAGCAACGTGAGGATGTTCACGACGAAGACGATCAGTGTGACTCGACGCCGAAATAGCACCGACGCGAGCACGCTCTGACACGCCAAGATCAAAACAGGGGCCGCGAGGTAGCCCGCCATGAGCAACGAGTAGACGCCCACGACATAGAGAAGGGTTAGAAAACCAAGGGCTCGAACCCGGTAGGGCAGACGCTTTGCAAAAAACAGGATGACGAATCCGGCGTAGAGGGTGATCGTTCCGCCGGCGATTCGCCAGGCCTCGAGGTCTATGGCATCGAGCAGCGTTCGAACGAACGCGACGCCGCCCCCCACGACGGCAACCAGCAACGAGGTATGGAGCACTTGCTGGCGAAGGCTTCTCGCTTCGCGAACGACGTCTCTCTTCGGTGAGGTAGCGTTTTCTGCCACAGCTACGAATTGTAACCCGTGGGCAGATGCAGCTCCAGGCTGCATGGGAGCCGCTGGCGCGGTCCAGCTCCCCGTCCTACATTTGCCGCAGTTTTTTCGTCCGAGCCCCCAATGAAGATGAAATCCATGCGTCCTATCGCTGCTGCCCGCGCCATTCGCGACCTGTTCGCGAATCCGGACGACACGCAGTACGTGTTCGAGATCATCGAGGCGCTCCAAGGGCCGTCGCTGGTTCGGCTACGGGACCGGCTTCGGAAGACGGAGCAAGGCCGCGAGTTGCTTGCCGAGCAACCCAACCTCGTCCCGCTGCTCAAGGACCGCGAGAGCCTCCGCGCGCTTCCCGAGGGCAGTCTTGGGCGGGCGTACCTCGCGTTCGTGGAGAGCGAGGGCATTACTGCCGATGGTTTGGTGAGGGCTTCTACGATCGAGCGCCGGGGGGACGAGAACGCCGAGCTTCGCTGGATTAAGGATTGGCTGCGGGACACCCACGACCTCTGGCATGCCGTGTTGGGCTACCAAGGTGACCTGGTCGGGGAGGCGGCGCTGCTAGCGTTCAGCCACCACGAGACCCGGAACATTGGCGTTGCAATGATCGCGATGGTCGCATGGTTGAAGCTCGGCCGCATCACGGACCCGCGCGTCCACGCCCGCCGCGCAATCTTCGATGGCCGCAGACGTGCGAAGCAAACCGCGTGGTTCGTCGGGATGCCGTGGCATCAATGGCTCGCCCGCCCTGTCGAAGAGGTTCGTCGTGAGCTCCGTGTCGACAGTCTCGTCGACTATCAACCGGTGCGCTCCCACGAAGTCGACATGAGCCTGGTGGCCTAGGCCGCTCGCATTCGTCAGGACTTGCGCAACACCGCGACCAAGAAGCCGCCGAAGTATCGAATAGGAGAGCGGCTCGCCATGAGCTCGGCACGGCTGAGGCCGCGCGCTATCCACGGGACCCGGTGGACCGCCGCGAAAGGCGTCAGCACGCGAATGCCATGGTAGTCGACCAGCTCTAGATTGGGGGGCAACAGCTTGGGGATGTCACGAGGCGAGTCCCATCGGGTGGAGATGTCGGCCTCGGTTCGCTCGTTTCCAACCGGTTGAGGGCCGGCGGCCTTCTTTGCGAGGTAGCGAAGGCTCCACGGGTTGTAGAACTCGAGCAGGAGATGCCCACCCGGCCGGGTCACGCGCGCAGCTTCTCGCAGGGCGGCGCCGATGTCGGGGACGTGCGCGAGTACCTTGAAACTATAGGTGAGGTCGAACCGATCATCTTCGAAGGGGAGGTCGCACACGCTACCGATATGCACGTCCAGCCCGCGTTTTCGCGCGTGTTGCGCCATCCCCTCGGACAAGTCGATGCCGACCGCTTCTCGTGCGATGTCTGCAATGCGCGTGAGGATCAAGCCAGTGCCGCAACCGAGCTCGAGCACGCGTGCGCTTCGCGCGTAGGGCGTAGTGACCTGGACCTCGAGGTCGTCGATCATCCGATGGTAGCCATAGCCGCGCCCCCGCTCGTACGAGTCGCTGAAGTCGTCGTAGTAGCGCCTGGCCTTCTGTTCGGACGCGTCACCCATGGATTTCCTCGTAGAGCAGCTCGTACGCCGCAGCGACTTCTTGCGGCGAGAACGTCGTCGTCGCCAGTGCACGTGCCTTTGCTCCCACTTCGGCACAGATCGCTTCGTCGGCGCTCAAGCCCTCGATGACTGCCGCCAGGGCTTCGCCGTCGGTTTCCACGACGACCGCGCCCCCGCCTTCCGCGAGCTCTGCGGATGGGCTTCCCGCGCCCACGAGCACCGGGCGCGCGAGGCACATCGATTCGAGCGCCACGAGTGGGTAGTCCATCTTGGCGTAAGCGGCTTTGGTTCACCATGACGACGAAGTCGCTGAGGGCGAGGAGCTCGTAGATGGCGCGGGTTTCTCCAACCCAGCGGACCTGGGACTCGATGCCCCATCGTTTGGCCTGTGTGACGAGCCGCGCGAGCGCTTCGTCCGCGCGGGGCGTCTTCCTTCGGCAGGCCATGAGCAGCACCGCCTCCGGGCGGCCCCATGCCGCAAAGCCCTGCAGCGCGATCTCGGCGCCACCACCAAACTCCAAGTCCCCGGGATAGATCCAAACGGGCACGCCCGTCGGGAGGTCATGCTTCGCCCGAAGCGCTTCCCGTTCGGCGGATGTGGGCTCCGCGAGAGACGGCACCGACGGCGGAATCACTCGAAGCGCACTCTCACCGACGCCCTCTCGGCGAAACCGCTCATATGCGAACCGAGACAGCACGACGGTCGCATCTGCGAACAGCAGCTTGCGGACCGCCATGTTCTCGGCGGGCACGCTGCATACCGTATGGACGCTCGGTACTCGCCGAATTGCACCCGCAAAACGACCGGCGGCCGAGCTCTTCGGGTTGGGCGCGAAAAAGAAGTGCCAAAGATCGGCCGACTGGCCGAACAGCAAGTGGCGCAAGACCCCCAGGTTGTCACGCATGCTCGGTGCGAATCCCGCAGCGCTCGCGGCGCCGTAGACCGTTTCGACGCGCCCGCCGTCGATCGGGCACACCTGGCCGGGGCGGCCCATCACCACCGGGGCGTGGCGCCGCAGATGCCCCGCGACGTCGCGGACTAGGTTCTTGCTGCTGTCGTTCCAAGGGGGCGCTAGCGGCTTGGACACGAAGAGGACTTCAGCCATTTCTCAAGGGGGTTACGTCCCACCGAGCCGCGCTGCAAGTGCTTGACCTGCGAATCCCAAGGCGATAGCCAGGCGCTAATGCTCGCGGGTAGACGAATCGCCGTTGTGATGCCGGCCTACAACGAGGCGAAGCTGATTCGCGCCGCGCTCGAGGACGTTCCCAGGTTCGTCGACCACATCATCGTCGTCGACGATGCAAGCGAAGACGCGACGACGCAGGTTGCGCGAGCTGTCGAGCGCCCAATCGAGCTGATCGAGCACCAGACCAATCAAGGTGTTGGGTCCGCGATTACGAGCGGTTGCAGGCATGCGTTCCAACTTGGGGCCGAGCTTACTGCCGTCATGGCGGCGGACGGACAAATGGACCCCGCAGACCTGTCCGCGTTGTTGGCGCCGCTGATCGCAGGCGAAGCCGACTACGTGAAAGGCAACCGTCTCGGTTGGCCCGCCGCGCGCAAAGCGATGCCTTGGCATCGGTGGCTGGGCAATCACGTGTTCTCTTCGTTGACGAGGCAAGCCCTCGGGCGTAGACCTGGAGGACTCGCAGTGTGGGTACGTCGCAATGAACCGCCGCACGAAGGAAGCGCTCGATTGGGACCGCGTTTGGAAGGGCTATGGGTACCCAAACGATGTGCTGAGTTACCTAACACTCGGTGGCCTGCGCGTTGGTGAAGTTCCGGTGCGCCCGGTCTACGGGTCGGAGCAGAGCGGGATTCGGCTCCGACACGTGCTGTTCAGCATTCCGTTTGTGATCGTGCGCGCATGGCTCCGCCGTTTCGCGCGTCGAAGAGAGCTCGCACCCGAGCGGGTGCTATAGAGGCCTCCATGGCCTACATCGACATCTTCAACGGGGATGCGGATGGCATCTGCGCGCTCGCGCAGCTTCGCAACGCCGAGCCGTTGGACAGCACGCTCATCACAGGCGTGAAGCGCGACATCGCCTTGGTTGCGAAAGCCGAGGTCGCAGCGGGAGATCGAATCACGGCGCTCGACATCAGCTTCGACAAGAATCGCGAAGGCGTGCTGAAGGCCCTCGAGGCGGGCGCGGAGATCTTCTACGTCGACCACCACTTTGCTGGCGAGATTCCCGAGAGCGACAAGCTCACTACGATCATCGACACCGATTCGAACGTGTGCACGAGCCTCCTCGTCAATGGGCATTTGAAGGGCAAGCACGTCGAATGGGCGGTGACCGGCGCGTTTGGCGACAACCTCAAGGCGAGCGCGCGCACCATCGCGGCGCCCCTCGGTCTCAGCGAAGAACAGCTGACCCTGCTCGAGAACCTCGGCATCTACATGAACTACAACGGCTACGGCGCGTCACTCGAGGACCTGCATTTCACCCCCGCCGAGCTCTTCGAGCTCGTACGCCCGTACGCCACGCCCTTCGCCTTCGTCCAAGAGGCGCGAGAAACGTTCGACGAGCTCGAGACCGGCTACCAAGAGGACATGGCCGCGGCCGCCGCAGTGAAGCCCACCCGCCAATCCGACAAGACCGCCGTCTTCATCCTCCCGAACGAAACCTGGGCCCGCCGCGTCTCCGGCGTCTACAGCAACGACCTCGCCAACGCTTCCCCATCCCGAGCCCACGCCGTCCTCACCGAACGCCCGGACGGCACCTACCTCGTCAGCGTTCGTGCGCCCCTCGAAAACAAACAGGGCGCCGACGAGCTCTGCCGGCAGTTCCCAACAGGTGGCGGCCGTGCGGCGGCGGCTGGGATCAACGCGTTGCCCGGTGATCAGCTGGACGCCTTCATTGACGCGCTCGCCGCTTCCTATTCGTAGTTGCCGGAACCGAGGCCATGTCCCGTCAAGATCACGCGCGGCGGCGACCGGCGCCGTCAGAGGCGACGACCGACGCCGTCATTTGGAGCGTTCCGTTGGTCACGACACACCAGAATCACAGGGTTTCCGAGTTGGCACGGTGCGTGCTTTAGGTGTGAGTCAGAACACAAATAGGAGCAACGTCATGATTCTCGAAGAATTTTCCGCAGTCCTCGACAAGGCAAGACAACAGCGCGCTGACACCATCGGCGCGGGCATTCGCAAGTACCCCGTCGTCGCCGTTCTCGTCGGCGCTGTTTTCGTCATCGTCATTCCCGTCATGCTCATGCAGGTTCAACTGAGCCCCTCCGAGCCGGTCGCCAGCAATGTGCAAGACGTGAGTTCTTTCCAGGCTTCCCTGGTTCACGCCACGAAACCACATCGCTAACGAGAAACTAGAAGCGAGCCGGATCACCAATAGGAGCAACCCCATGCATACCCAAGACAAGTCGCATCGAGCGCAACTATCTGTGGTTTGACCACGGGACGCAATGGATCAGCGTTTGCCGATGCCCGACCAGATGCTGTCATGCATCAGGTTGAGGACACATTCGGAGTCGGGCGCTGGTTCCTCGAGCTTGAGGCGGTCGTCGATCAACAGGAACGCGGCGCCGTGCACAGCCGACCATGCGAGGAGGCCGGCTTCGCTGACGCTTCGCGACAGCAGGCCTTCCTCTTCGCAACCCTCGAGGATGCCTTGGAGCGCGGCGAAGGTCTCGTCGCCCGCCTCGCAAAGCCCCGGCACATCGCGAGCGGGCATCCAGCCGAACATCAATCGGAAGAGCTCGCGGTGTGTCGACGCGAACTGCAGGTAGCCGACACCTGCCCGGCGGAGCCGCTCTTTCCCATCGGGGGCGCCCTCTTGGTCTGCCAGCATCGCCACGCGCAGCTTCTGAAAGCCCTCGGTTGCCAGAGCAGCCAAGAGCGCGTCTTTGTCCTCAAAGTGCCGGTAGGGCGCTCCGGGGGTGACGCCGAGTTGGCGGCCGATCTTCCTCAAGGAAAGTCCCGCTGGGCCGTCCTGTTCCAGAAGCGCCTCGGCGGCTTCGAGCAAAGATTCACGTAATTCACCGTGATGATAGGCTTTTTTCGCGCAGAGCATGTTGGATTGTAACTTGATCATGGGTTCGTTGTAAACACTGTTGACATTAAAAGTGAACGTCGTATACATCGATGTATACAGCGAATACATCAGGAGATCAACATGAACAAGCAACTACTCACAATCGGAATCGTTCTCTCCCTCGGCACCGTCGGCTGCGCCGGGCCTTGGCGTACAGAATGGATCGACTCTCAACGCACAGGTCCAGAACGAGCAGGGATTCGACAACCTTTGGGTCGCCCGCGAAAAGACCCCCACAGGGGGATTGGATGGGCCGGTCTATGCAGAGCAGGGCCTCGGCGCTCTCTGGGACCCCCAGGAGGGGCACCGAGACCTCCGGAGGTGCCACCGGCTCCTATGCGAATCGAGGCCTCGGAAACCTGTGGAACGGGAATCTGTAGGTCACGTAAGGTTACAACTTGTTAAGTTGCGGAGCGACGAGGATAAGTTTACTTTGTGTAAATAATGACCCTGCTGGTCGAGACGCAAGAGAATCTGCCCCCACCGAAGCCCATCCCCCGTCACAAGGGGCATTGGCTCTGGGGCGGGACCTTCGACTTCCAGCGGAACCCGGCCGAGTTCCTGCTCGAGGCACATGAGAAGTACGGCGACGTGTTCGTGACGCGCGTGCTGACCGGCCAATCGTACTTCATTCGAGACCCGGAGGTCGTCAACGCGATCAACGTCACGCACGCCAAGCACATCTACAAGCCCAAGGTGGTGAAGCAGATGTGGAAACCGTTCCTAGGCAACGGGCTCGTGCCGAACGACGGGGATTCGTGGAAACGGCAGCACAAGTTGCTCATGCCAGGCTTCCACAAGACACGCGTTGATGCTTACGCGCCGACGATGGCCGAGTACACGGCCGACATGGTCCGCAGTTGGACGAACGGCGAGCAGCGCGACTTCCGGCAAGAGATGGTGGAGCTCACCCTTCGCGTCGTCGCCAAGACTCTGTTCGATACGGACCTCGCGCACGATTCCGAAACGGTGCACCAGGCGATGGAAGACATTTGCGAGGCGCTGATCGATCATGCGCAGACTCCGATCCCGACGCCGCGCTGGTGGCCGTCGGAGCGCAACAAGCGCATGGTGCGGGCGCTCGACGCGATGGACGGCGTCATCGAACGCCTCGTCGAAGCGCGTCGCAAGCAGAACAAGGACCGCGGCGATCTCATGTCGCAGGTCGTGCTCGCCACCGACGAGCAAGGCAGCATGTCGACCAAGCAGATGCGCGACGAGCTGATGACGCTGATCTTCGCGGGTCACGAGACCACGGCGCACACGCTTACCTGGGCTTGGTATCTGCTGGCGACCCATCGAGACAAGCTCGCCAAGGCGCAAGCAGAGATCGATCAGACCCTGGGCGGCAGAGCCATCGGCGCCGACGATTTGCCTGACCTACCGTATCTCGAGATGTGCCTCAAAGAATCGCTTCGCCGTCTTCCAGCGGTGTGGATCTTCGCACGCGAGGCCCAGACCGATCTGCGTTTGGGCGACTACTTCTTCCCGAAGGGGGCGATCCTTGCGATAAGCCCGCTCGCCACGGGGCGTAACGCGAAGTACTTCGACAATCCCTTGGAATACCGGCCGGAGCGCTGGACGCGGGAGTCCGAGCGTCGGCTGCCGAGGGGCGCCTATGTGCCGTTCGCCGGGGGGCCCCGGGTTTGCCTCGGCAAGCAGTTCGCCATGATGGAGATGCGCATCATCCTCGGGACCTTGATTCAAAACGTCGACATCAATCTCCTCGATGGCTTCGAGCCGGACTTCGTCGCCAACATTTCGCTGAACCCCGGCGAACGGGGCATGCAGATGCAGGTTCGCTTCCGTGATGGCGCGCCGGTCTTGGCAGGGGTTCGCGACGAGCAGCGAGAGATTTCCGGCACTCACGCGGCCTGAGGGGCCGGACACGAGTGCTTTCGCCGGGTGTACTGACCGAGATTCAGGTAGGCTTCGCCCCATCAACTCTCGAAATTTGGGGATGCTTAGCCTGTCAATCGTGTACCTCGGAGACGGGCTCGATCGAATGGCGGACGTTCGGGGGACCGCAGGGTGCGGTGTGGGCCGATGCCTTTGCCAACCAAAAGGCTTGCATGCGCACCGCACACGAGACCGCTTCCGCGCTGGTGAACGGCGCGCTGACCACGGTCAACGAATGCTTGGCAGCCGGGAACTGTGACCCAAGCGCCCTCGGCGCCGATGCGGAGGCTGCGGCCGCGGCGGCGGTGAGCGACATCGAAGCAGCTTGTCAGGGGACCGCGAGACTCGATTTCTTCATCGCCGTGACGCCGGATATCTACGTTGACCGGACGTTGGCCCAAGTCGATTGCATGGTGGCGACTTCGCACGCCGATACGGCGCCGCTCACTCTGGGGTGCGGCCCGTCGAACGTGGACATGGATCCGCCCCGCGGCGAGTACCAGCAGATCATCGTCGATGGCGACAAGTGGGGTACCCTCTGCGGAGACGAGACCGAGTACGCGTTCCTAATCCGGCTCGCACCGGAGGGAGAACGACTCGACCGGATCGTCATTGGCCTAGAAGGTGGGGGCGTCTGCTTCACCGAGGGAGACTGTGCAGGGGTGAATCCGGCCCTGCTCAACGCCCAAGACACCCAGGTCGAGGAGACCGGGATCGGCATCATGTCGAACGATCCGGACGAAAGTCCGTTCGCGAACTGGACCAAGGTGTACCTGCCCTACTGCAACCAGGACGTGTTTGCCGGCGCGGGAGTCGTCGAGGACTTCGGGCTGCCCCGGTATGGCGCGGTGAACCTCCGGTCCTCGATACAGATGGTTCGTGACCTGATCTGGAAGTTGATGGATGAGGAAGATGGCGACGGGTTTCGTCCGGACGAAGCCGTCTGGACGAACACGCTACGGAGCGACTACTGCGACACCAAAGACCTCAACGGAATCCACTACTACTACTCAACCGAGTTCCTCGAGAAGGGCGAGAATAGAGTCGGAGGCGGCTTCCACGTGATCTCACTGCGACCCGATTTCTACGAGCGTGAAGTCGCCGGGAACGCGCCATTCCCGTGCGAGGTCGCTCCCTAGGCCTCAGGCGTATGGAAGCGTGATTATCCAGCGCCGGCTCCTAAGCACGGGGGCTGGGATCATTGCGGTTTCCCCGAGTTGCGATGGTGACACTGGAACATTCCATCCTAAGCCTTGACGCAGTGCGTCGATATGCCCAAGATGGGCTCCGTAAGAACGTGGGTGGCGAGCCCCAGTGAGTCGCCCGCGGGAACGGATTGGGGGTTTCCCATGAATACTCAACTTCTCCTAGTAATTATGACCATCGTCGCGCTCCACGTTGCCGTCATTGCAGGCGGTGGTCTGGCGCTTGGCATCATGCGTTTGCTCGGCCGAGCACCGGACAGCCCGGTTTCCCCCGACGCACGCGAGTCGATTCCCTGATGGGTGACGCCCTGCGCGGCCTAGGTCAGCACCACGAGGCTTGATCCCCCGGCTGTTCTAGGAGCTCGCGCAGGTTTGCCGAGACGACCCTGTAGCCGACGTTGCCGTAGAGCTTTTGCCTACCCTGGTTGAGGTAGAAGGTTGGGCTGCCTTCGATCTTGTGTTCGTCGCGCAGCTCGATGTCGCGGCATACCTCCGCCATCGCTTCACCGGACTTCAGCTTGGCCTCGATCGCAGCGAGGGGGAGCCCTGCCTGGTCGAGGATGTCGAGGAGCACTTCGCGGTCGGAGATGTCACGCGCGTGCTCGAAGAACGCTAAACGGACTTGCCAGGCGGCCTCCTCGAAGACGGTGCGTCCATCGAGGTCGTCCCGGCGCGCGCTGTCGACGACACCCTCGCTCACGAGCAGTCGTGTGGCGCACAACATCTCGTGCGCTACCGAGGACGTCGTCGGCGCGACTTTGGGTCCAGACCCGCTCGCTCACCGAGACATGGGGGAAACCCTCGGCGACCTTGCGCACATGCTTCCCAAAGCCGGCGTATCCGCCGCGGTCCTTACGGCCTTCGGCAATCCGGTGATGCGTCGCGCCAAAGATCGGAATGAAGCGGTAGTCCAGCTCGACCGACGCGCCGAACTCTCTGCGGACCTCGTCCAACCGAACCTCGGCCACGTAGGCCCAGACGCACAGGACGTCGGACACATAGGAGATACGAACCGTCATTCGAACACCACGTACGCGATTCCCGCCACGAAGAGGAGTGCGAAGACGAATAGCCATTGCCGCCAGATGTCGCTTTGAAGTGCGGAGTCGTCCGCGGGCTCCACGGCTTCGGTTCGGGTGCACTTTGGACAGCGTGGGTCGTCGCCCGCTTCTGATAGGGCGAACTGATAGTCGCAATCGGCGCAGACGTAGCTTGCGGACATCGGATTCACCATTGAGCGAGGCCGCCCAAATCGTGGACGCTCGTGAAGCCATCACGTTCCAGCAGTCGCTTCGCCATCGCGCTCCGCCCACCGCTTTGACAGTAGACGACGATTTCGTGGTTCTTGTCGTCGAGCTCGTCCACCCGCCCTGAGAGCTCTTGGATCGGGATGTTGATCGCGCCGTCGATATGCCCTCCGCCGAACTCTTCGGGGCTGCGGACATCGAGAAGCGTGGCGCCCTTCGCGACGAGTGCACGCGCGTCGCCTCCGGAGACCCGGACGGCGGAAAAACGCAGGTAGAGCACGGCCGCAATGATGATGACCAAAACGACCAAAATGAGCTTCGAGAACATACGCCCCAAGGATAGTGGCGTGTGGTGCCCGCGCCACAAGGCACGCCCTGTCGGCGAGTGACGCAAAAGCGGCATCCGGGCAAAAAGCGCGCTAGACCTGCGGCATGAGCGAGCCGAAGGGCAAGACCGAGGGCCAAGAGAACGCGCCCAACTTCATTCACGATCTCGTCGAAGCCGACATCCGCGACGGCAAGCATGGCGGTAAGGTGGTGACGCGGTTTCCTCCGGAGCCGAACGGATATCTGCACATCGGGCACGCCAAGGCGATCTGCTTGAACTTCACGACCGCAGACATCGCGGCCGAAGGGCGCTGTCACCTGCGCTTCGACGACACGAACCCAGAGGCCGAGGAAACCGAATATGTCGAGGCGATCCGTGAGGACGTGCGCTGGCTCGGGTTCGATTGGGGGAGCCACGAGTACTTCGCGTCGAACTACTTCGAACGGCTCTACGAGTGCGCGGTGGACCTGATCAAGCGTGGGCTCGCGTATGTCGACAGCCAAACCCTCGAAGAGATCCGGGCAGGCCGTGGCGACTTCTACAAGCCAGGGGTCAACAGCCCGTTTCGCGAGCGGCCGATCGAAGAGAGCCTGGCCCTATTGGCTGGCATGAGAAAAGGCGAGTTCGACGAGGGCGCTCACGTCCTGCGTGCGAAGATCGACATGGCGTCCAAGGACGTGAACCTACGCGACCCGGTGATGTATCGGATTCGCAAGGTCACGCATCATCGCACGGGCGACGATTGGTGCATTTACCCGATGTACGACTACGCGCATCCCATGTCGGACGCCTTCGAGGGCGTCACCCATTCGGTCTGCACGCTGGAGTTCGCCCATCACAACCCGCTCTATCAATGGTTCGTGTCGCACTTCGACTTCGACCCCACGCCCTGGCAGTACGAGTTCGCGCGCTTGAACCTGACGTACACGGTGATGAGCAAGCGCCTTCTCAAGCGGCTCGTCGAGGAAGAGCGCGTCAATGGCTGGGACGACCCACGTATGCCAACGATCGCCGGAATGCGGCGCCGGGGCTACACGCCTGCCGCGATTCGCCGGTTTGCCGAGCGCATCGGCGTGTCACGGCGGGACAGTATCGTCGATGTGGGGCTCCTCGAGCACGCACTGCGCGAGGACCTCAACGCCACCTCGCCCCGCACCATGGCAGTTCTGCGTCCGTTGAAGCTGGTCATCGAAAATTTCCCTGAGGGCGAAGAGGTCGAGCTCGACGCACCCTTCAGCCCCAACGACGAGAGCTTCGGCTCCCGAAAGCTCCATCTCACCCGCGAGCTTTTCATCGAGCGTGACGATTTCATGGAAGAGCCCGTGAAGAAGTGGTTCCGCTTGGCGCCCGGCAAGGAAGTGCGGTTGCGCTACGCCGCGCTGGTGACGTGCAACGAGATCATCAAAGACGACGCGGGCAACGTCATCGAGCTCCGCTGCACCTGGGATGCGGAGTCCAAAGGCGGCAACGCGCCCGACGGCCGCAAAGTGCGCGGAACGATTCACTGGGTCAGCGCCAAGCACGCCGTTGACGCAGAGGTGCGCCTCTACGACCGCCTCTTCAACGATGAGAATCCCCTCGACGAGGCCCACGAAGGCGACTTCACCGATCGCATCAACCCTGCGTCGCTCGAAGTGCTCAGAGCCGCCAAGCTCGAACCCAGCCTCGCCACGCGGGGCCCGGGCGAACGCGTCCAGTTCGAGCGCCTCGGCTACTTCGTCGTAGACCCGGACAGCTCCCAAGCTCGCCCCGTCTACAATCGCACCATCCAACTCAGAGACTCCTGGTCCAAACAGTCCAAAAAGAAATAGAGCGGTCAGAGCTCATCTCCCTTTGAAGTTGGGGGGGCGTTTTTGGAAGAAGGCGAGGACGCCTTCTTGTAGGTCCTCGGAGCTGGCCACGCGTTCGAGTGCGGCGTACTCGTGCGCGAGTCCCTCGTCCAACGATTTGACGCCGCCCTGGACGACCGCGTCTAGGATGCCCGCGACGGCCAGAGGCGCCTTCGAGCCGAGCTCTTCGGCGAGAGCGGAGACACGTGCGTCGAGCTCGTCCGGCTCACACACGGCGGTGAGCAGGCCGGCGTCGAACGCCTCGTCCGCGCTCAGTTTTCTTGCGAGCAGCATGACCTCGAGCGCGCGTGCACGCCCGACCGTATGGGTGAGCCGCTGCGTACCCCCCCAGGCGGGAACGACGCCGAGCTCGACTTCTGGAAGGCCAATCTTCGCGCCGTGTGCCGCAATGCGAAAGTGGCAGCCCAGGGCAAGCTCGAGGCCTCCGCCCACGCAAGCTCCGCGAATCGAGCAAACGACGGGTTTGCGCATCGTCTCGATGCGCCGGATCACACGTAGCCGCTGGTCGATGAACTCTTTGACGCCGGGCCCGGCGGCCGCCGCTCCAAACTCGCGAATATCGGCGCCCACCGAGAAGTTCTCGGCGCCCGCACCTCGGACGATGACCACCCGAATGGCAGTGTCCTCGTCGAGATCCCGTATCGCCGCTTCGAGCTCATCGATCAGCGCCATGCTCAACGGGTTGTAAGGCGGCTCGTTGAGCTCGACGGTGGCCACCGCGCCTTGCTTGTGAACCAGAATCTTCATGTCGCCTCCGGGACTGGCACGGGGTGTCTCGACCAGTAGGTTGCTAGCGTAAGGCCCGAGATCAGATGCCACACGCCCCACCAGGCGGCGATGATCGCCATCCCTCCGAGGCCATCGAAGAATCCGAAGATCAGAACCAAAGCCAGCGCCGAGTTCTGAATGCCGACCTCGATCGAAATGGCTCGCGCGTCGTAGCGGTGACAGCCCAGCGCCCGCCCGGTCCAGTAGCCTAGTGCTAACCCAAGGGCGTTGTGAAGGGCGACGCCAAACATGATCAAGCCGATGAGAACGTTCAGAACCGCAAGGGTCGCTGGGTTGAAGTTGAGTTGAACCTGGTCGACGGCATCCATGCGGGCCGTGTTGCAGTACCATATTCAAGCCCGCACCTGCGGGGAAACCTCTGGTATGCTCGCGCCCCGCAATGCGCATCTTCCTCACGATTGCCGCGCTCGTAGTCATCGTCATCCTCGTGGGGGGTGTCGCCTCGTTGACATGGCTCATGACCCGCGCGCCGGGCGAAGCGCAGGCAGCCCGCATTGCCGCGGTGCTCGAGAGCACCGCCCCTCCTGGTGAGCCCGCCGCCTATGCACACTGCGCGTCATGTCATCTGCACGATGGGGCCGGGAGGCCTGATGGGTCGATCCCGGGCCTAGCGGGGCAACGGCAGGCCGTGTTGGAGAACAAGCTCCATCGTTTGCGGCTGGGGATCGCGCGCCTCCCGGTGATGGACCCGTTTGCACGGACGCTTACCCCCAAAGAGATCACCGAAATCGCGAAGTACCTGTCCGCACTGCCCGCCGTTGAGCCGGTGGTGACACCCGCGCGCGACGGAGTGCGACACCGTGGTGCGTCGCGCTACGCGCTGCACTGCGCCTCCTGCCACGGGGCGAACGGGGAGGGCCACGACGGATTGTTCGCATCCAGACTCTGCGGTCAATACGCCGGGTTACCTCTTCCGTCGCCTTCACGAGATCGCGACACGGGCGCGAGGGGATGCGGATGCGATCATGCAAGATGCGATCGCCCACGTGTCGGTAGGCGAGCTTCGGGTCATCGCCGCTTGGTTGGCCGAAGGGAAGGGATGTGTCGCTCCATGAGTGATCGGTTCAGTCGCAGGCGATTCGTACGTTTGAGCGGAGGCGCCGTCGCGGTTGCCTCTCTCCGGGCCCCTGGGCTGGTTCGTGCCGCGGTCGACGATACGCGGCCTGTCGCACGGCACGTGAACGTGATCATCGTCGGCGCAGGACTTTCGGGCCTCATGGCGGGCCGCGAGCTCCAGAGGCGCGGGATCGATTCGTTTCTCGTGCTCGAGGCGAGCGACCGCGTAGGTGGGCGCACGCTCAACATGCCGATTGGAAGCGGACACGTCGTGGAGGTTGGCGGGGAGTGGATCGGCCCCGGCCAGGACAGTATTGCCGCCCTGCTCGACGAGCTGGGTATCGGCGCCTTCGATGCCTATTACGGGGGCGACACGACGTACGACATCGAAGGCGTGATCTCTCGGGGTCTCTTGCCGGACGTCACTCTTGCCGAAGCAGCGGATTTTGCGAAGGTTGCGTGGCAGCTCGACCGACTCTGCAAGAAGATGCCCGTCGGTGAGCCGTGGCGGATGGTCGGCGCCGCAGAGCTCGATCGGATGACGCTGGGCGACTGGCTGCGGCGGCATGCGTCTACGAGCTTCACGCCGTCGGTGTTTCGGCTCATTAGCCGCGCGGTGTGGGCGGGCTATCCCGAACGCATCTCGCTCCTTTGGGTCTTGCATTACCTGCGCGCCGCCGGCGGCCTGTTGCCCGTGATCCTCAACGAAGGGGGCGCTCAGGACCAACGCATCGTGGGCGGCTCTCAGGTGATCTCGGAGCGCATGGCAACCGACCTCGGGGATCGCGTTCTTCTCGGCAGGCCCGCGCTTCGCATCGAAGACCATGCCCCCGACCGCATGCGGGTGGTGACCCCGGTCGAAACCTTCACAGCCGATCGGGTCATCGTCGCCATGGCGCCTTCGGACACCGTGCGCATCGACTTCGCCCCTGCGTTGCCGAAGCCACGCGCCGAGTTGGCGTCCGGCTGGGCGCGCTTGCCCCGCCTGCCGCTGGTCAAGGCCGCCGTGTTGTACAAGACCCCGTTCTGGCGCGCCGACGGTCTCAACGGCGCGATGCAGAGCGACCGTGGCGCCATCCAGCTCGTCTTCGACCACTCACCGCACGACGCGTCGATGGGTGTTCTCAGCTGCTTCCTCTCGGTCGTGGAGTCTCCACAGTTCGCCGACCGAAAGAGCCGCGAGGAAGGTTTGAGGGAGGAGCTCGCGCGTTACTTCGGCGTCAAGGCACTCGACGCGACCGGCTACGTCGAGAAAGATTGGTCGACCGATCCCTGGAGCACCGGCTGCATTACCCCGCTGACGCCGGGCATTCTCACCGCAGGCGGCGAGCATTTGCGAAAACCGAGCGGCCGTATTTTTTGGGCGGGCACCGAGAGCGCCAAGCGCTGGTGCGGCTACATGGACGGCGCCATTTCCGCTGGAGCCAGAGCGGCAAACGAAGTTCACGCGTCCCTGAAAGCCTAGTGCTGTGCGATCGCGCTCAGGATCCACCGCCTTGATTCAACCGGGTCGATGACGGCATCGATCTCGAAGTGCTCTGCCATGTTGATGGCTCTTCCGCGCTCGTAGAGTTGCTCGACCATCTGCGCGATCATCTCGTCGCGCGCGGCGGGGTCGGTGACCGACTCGAGCTCCTTGCGAAAGGCGAGCTTGACCGCGCCTTCGAGGCCCATGGCTCCAAACTCGCCGCTCGGCCAAGAGATCGTAAACGCTGGGGCCTTGAAGCTGCCTCCTGCCATCGATTGGGCCCCGAGGCCGTACCCCTTGCGCAGAACGATCGTGCAGAACGGCACCTCCAACGACGCCCCGGTCGTGAAAAGCTTGGCCGCGCGCTTTACGAGACCGGTCTTCTCGGCGTCCGGCCCGACCATGAACCCCGGCGTGTCGCACAGGAACACGAGCGGAATGCCGAAGGTGCTGCAGAGCCTCATGAAGCCGCTTGCCTTGTCTGCGGCCTCGCCGTCGATTGCGCCCCCCAGATGCATCGGGTCGTTGGCGACGATACCGACCGGCCTGCCTTCGATTCGGGCGAGCGCGGTGACCATGCCGATGCCGAAGCCACCGGTGAGCTCGAGCACAGAGTCGGTATCGGCCAAGGTCTCGATCACGCTGCGTACGTCATAGACCCGGAGACGATTCTCCGGGATCGCCGAGCGGAGCGACCGTTGATCCGCGCACTTCCAATCGGATAGGGCGCCTTGGAAGTACGAGAGGTATTTCTTCGCCGTGGCGACCGCCTCGGCGTCGTCGCCACGAGCACATCGATGACGCCGTTGCGGTACTGCGATGCCGAGGGACCGATCTCCTCGGGCGCGAACACGCCGAGTCCGCCACCTTCGATCATCGCGGGCCCGCCCATGCCGATGTTCGAGGCCTTGGTCGCGATCACGACGTCACAGCAACCGAGGAGGGCGGCATTGCCCGCGAAGCACCGGCCGGAGTTGACGCCAACCAGCGGCACTTTCCGAGAGAGCTCGGCGAAATACTGAAACGCGCGGCAGTCGAGGCCGGCGACGATTGCGTAGTCCGTATCGCCCGGGCGACCTCCGCCTCCCTCCGAGAACAGCACGACAGGAAGCCCACGCTGCTCGGCAATCTCGAACATGCGGTCCTTTTTCAGGTGATTCATCGTGCCCTGAGTGCCCGCGAGCACCGTGTAGTCGTAGGACATGACCGCACACTGCGTGCCCGTATCGCCGAACGCCTCTCCGTTGACGCGTCCGATCCCCGCGACCATGCCGTCTGCTGGCGTGCGTTGGATCAAGTCTTCGATCGCCCGGCGTCGCCGTTGAGCGGCGATGAGCAGCGCGCCGTACTCGGTGAATGTTCCGTCATCGACGAGGTCTGCGATGTTCTCCCGTGCTGTGCGCTGCCCCGTCTTGCGACGCTTTGCCACGGCCTCCGGCCGGTTCTCGTCGAGTCCAAAGGCGTGCCGCTCGTTTACGGCCGCGAGATCGGCGCGAATGGCATCGAGCGAAGTTTCCTCGGCGGCGTCTCGGGCGGCCTCGACATGCTCCGCTCGTTCCAACAGCACCAAAGCGTCTCCGGCCGCCACCATCGCGTCGAGCCCAACGAGCACCCGCTTGACGATACCGCTCTGTTCCGCAGCGACGACGTGCTGCATTTTCATTGCTTCGAGGATCACGAGCGTCTGCCCCGCCGCAACCGTCTGGCCGACCTCTGCCGGACGCTCGACGACCAGGGCCTGCAACGGGGCCCGCACGTGGAAGCTATCGCCCATTCGCTGGTGTTAGCAGCTTCTGTACGAAAAGGGCTCGCGCTCTTTCGGGCGCTAGGTCTCGCGGCGGCGGCGCTCAGGACGGCCGCCGCCAGGAGTAGGGCTAGGAGGGCCGGGCTTGGCGTTGAGGTCCGGCCTACGCTGCAGCCGCTGCTGCTGCCGTTGTCGGTTCCACCGTCGGGTGCTCCGCCGTCGGGCGCACCGCCATCGGGGACGCCGCCGTCAGGCATCGGGGACCCATTGGACAAGGTCTTTTCGGCGGAGGCCATGAGGTGGCCGAAGTGCGGTGGGGCGATGTCTTCGAGGGGGTTGCCGTGCCCGTCGTAGTGCCAGTCTTTACCGTCGACGAGTGCGCGCCAAGAGCGCCGGTAGATGACGCGGGCGCGGATCTCGAGGTCGCCGCTCTCCGCTGGGAGTGCGAACGTGTAGTTGCTCGTGTCGGTGGCCAGTGCGGGGCTGCGGTTGTCGTCCACGATCGCCACGGCGTCGGTGAAGAACGTCGGAGAGCCGCCCGCTTCTTGGGGTGGAATCGGTGCGAGCACGGTTGATCTTCCCGTACAACGGCCGGCAGTCCCGCGTAGTAGCCTTGGTCTGGGTCTGCGATGCACTCGGCTGCGCAGCACACAGCGAGGTCGTGGATCACCGTGCTCCCGGTGTGCTCGAGAGGCTCACCGTCGGAGGCCTGCGACGCCTCGACGAGCAGGATCATGTTCCGGATCGTCACGCCGGTCGGCACGTGGTGGCCGGTCTGGTCGTTGGTGATCGCCACCTCGACCTCGACCGAGTCGCCGACGACCTCCGCCTCCATGGTCATCGAGAGCGCGTTCTCGAGGAACTCTGCCGTCGTGCCGAGGATCCTGTGCGTCCGAACGTCCCCTCCGGCCGGTCCAAGGTCACTCGGTCGCATGCCGCGTCCGCGTTGGTGGCCGCCATGTGGCAGTCGACGCACTCCGCGTGGAGCGGACTCGGGGTCGGCGTACGGGGAGTCGAGCCACTCGAGGTAGGTCGGCTCCGAGATGATGGCGTCGGGGCTTTCGAACGTCTGGTCCTCGTGCGAGTCGTTCGCGTCCTGGTGGCAGGCCGCGCAGACCTCGGAGCTTGAGCTGAGGCTGGTACGCAGCGCGCATCCAACCGTTGCTCGTAGTCCGCGTCCCAAGCACGCCGTACATCACGACCCAGCTGTTCCCCTCAGGCTCGTCAGCGTGACCACACCGGGGAAG
>PVMK01118057.1_pt1 | contig 58688 bp, 59 predicted proteins | sample 1853481 | NCBI WGS metagenome assembly PVMK01 (sample SAMN08533507, study PRJNA380276) | Marine sediment metagenome, whole genome shotgun sequencing project.
GATGCTGCAACGCCTGGTGCAATTTGGGCAGGACAAAATGCGATTCAGAGAATCCATTGAGCGGGAATCTTACAGCCTGTTATCCGGCGAGGCCTGGGATGCAGCACCACCGAGCATCAGGGATGTCGACCGGAGCTTCGGAGCGGCCGACTGGTTGGCCATCCATTTTCGGAAACGGGTTTCGACCGGTTTGCTGCTTACGCATATTATCGCCGTGCTGATGGGCCTGTCATTTATCGTGTACTCCGAGTACGACGGCCTGGACTGGCTGGTGCTCGTGTTCCTGGCCCTGTTTTTTGGCGGCGTGGCTCTGTATCTGTGGAGTGAGCGCCGGCAGTGGCACCGTAAATACCTCGATTACCGGGCCCTGGCTGAAGGCTTGAGAGTGCAGGTCTACTGGTTGATTGCAGGCGTCGTGGACACTTCGTCCATCGAGTTTGCCTATGACAATTTCCTGCAGAAGCAGGATGTCGACCTGGGCTGGATCCGGCACGTAATGCGGTCCGCCAGCCTGGCCCAGGACCGCGAGGACCATCCGGATCCCTCATGGGTGGACTGGGTCATCACACACTGGGTCGGCGAGCCGGGTGACCCCGATGGCCAGTTGGACTATTACAGACACAAGGCATCTTTAAAGGAAACGGCTTTTCGAAGAACTGAAATGCTGGGCAATGTCAGTTTGTGGCTGGGTATCTCTCTGGCCATTGTTCTGTACGTGGCCGCAGGCCGGCTGCAACAAAGCCAGCACCAGATCTTGCTGGTCCTGATGGGTGTGCTGCCTTTATTCGCTGCAGTCCGCAGTGCTTATTCACATCAAAAGGCGGACAAGGAGCTGATCAAACAGTATCGATTCATGAGCCGGGTATTCGGCAATGCACGCCGTTTGCTGAATAAAGCGCAGGACATCGAAAAGAAGCAACAGATTTTGCGGGCCCTGGGAAACGCGGCACTGGAAGAACACGCAGAGTGGATCCTGATGCACCGCGAACGGCCGCTGGAGCACGGCCACCTGTAAGAGGCCCCTTGGGGCCGATATTTTCCAGTAATCAGATCGCCCGCAAGCGAGCTCTTACAGATGAATTAGTCGTCAAGGCCGGGTATCAGCAGCTCCTGTCCCGGGAATATCCGGTCCGGTTGTTCCAACTGATCGGTATTGGCATCGAATATTTTCGAAAACTTTGAGCCGTCGCCGTACACGGATTCAGCGATACTCCACAAGGTATCGCCTGACCGGACCGTGTAACTGCCTTGTTCAATTGGCGCCGTTTCGGGCCCGGCGGCCGGAATGGGTTCCTGTTCAGCCGGTTCCTCGCCCGCAGGCGCCGGTGCTTCAGCTGTCGTCTCGTCTGTTTCGTCCTCAGCCTTGCTGCCTAAAGCCTTTTTAAGCGAATCGAAAATGCCCATGCCTCTCTCCTGTAGACCGGTCTCGTTACGGAAATTCGTTCAATACTACACCAGGGGCCCTCCTAACGGTTCATCCGGTTCTCGATCAACTGGATGACCACGTCAGGATCAGCCAGTGTTGAGGTATCGCCCAGGCTCTCATAGTCGTTAGCAGCAATCTTGCGCAGGATGCGCCGCATGATCTTGCCGGAACGGGTCTTGGGCAGGCCGGGCGCCCATTGCATCATGTCCGGGGTTGCAATCGGGCCGATCTGCTTACGTACCCACTGTCTCAATTCAGCCAGGAGTTCATCCGTAGGCTCCTCCCCGATCACCAGGGTGATATAAGCATAGATTCCTTCACCCTTTATGTCGTGCGGGTAGCCAACAACGGCGGCTTCGGCAACTGCCTTGTGGCTGACCAGTGCGCTTTCGATTTCCGCGGTTCCTAGCCGGTGGCCGGATACATTCAACACATCATCCACGCGGCCGGTAATCCAGTAGTAGCCGTCTTCGTCGCGTCGTGCTCCGTCACCGGTGAAATAGGTGCCGGGAATCGTGGTGAAGTAAGTGTCGATAAAACGCTGGTGATCTCCGTACAAGGTGCGCATTTGTCCGGGCCAACTGTCCGTCAACACCAGCAGGCCATCGGTGGCGCCTTCGAGCAGCTTGCCCTTGTCATCGTACAGTGCGGGCTGCACCCCGGGCAACGGCAGGGTAGCGGAACCGGGCTTGAGGCCGGTGGCGCCGGGCAGGGCGCTGATCAGTATGCCGCCCGTCTCGGTCTGCCACCAGGTATCCACGATGGGGCAGCGCTCTTCACCAACGACCCGGTAATACCAGTCCCAGGCTTCCGGGTTGATCGGTTCGCCCACGGTGCCCAGCAATCTCAGCGATTTCCGGGAGGTGGATTTTACCGGCCCGTCTCCTTCCCGCATCAGCGCGCGGATGGCCGTCGGTGCGGTGTAAAAAATGTTGACCTGGTGTTTGTCACATACCTCCCAGAAGCGGCTCGCAGTGGGATAAGTCGGTATGCCCTCGAACATCATCGTGATGGCGCCGTTGGCCAGTGGCCCATAGACGATATAGCTGTGCCCGGTCACCCAGCCGACGTCGGCCGTGCACCAGTAAATATCACCATCGTGGTAATCAAAGACGATTTCATGCGTATATGCGGCAAAAACGAGGTAACCACCGGTGGTATGCAATACGCCCTTGGGTTTGCCGGTAGATCCGGAGGTGTACAGGATGAACAGTGGATCTTCAGCATTCATTTCCTCCACCGGGCAGTCGTCAGAGACGGAATCCCATTCTTCGTGGTACCAGAAATCCCTGCCGGGCGTCCACTGGATATCGCCCCCGGTGTTACGCACTACCAGCACGGCGCGCAGGCTGTCCATAACGCCCGTCAATGTTGCAGGCGGCATCGACATTGTCCTTCAGTGGTACGGTTCTGCCGCCGCGCAGTCCCTCATCGGCTGTGATTACAGTGTTGGAATCGCAGTCGATGATGCGGCCTGCAAGCGCATCGGGAGAAAAACCGCCGAAGACCACGGAGTGAATGGCGCCGATCCGGGCACAGGCCAGCATCGCGATGGCCGCCTCCGGGATCATCGGCATGTAAATCGTTACCCGGTCCCCTTTTACACACCGAGTTTTTTCAGAATATTGGCCATCCGGCACACCCGCTGGTGCAACTGGCGGTAGCTGATGTGTTCATCGCGGCCCGGGTCGTCTCCTTCCCAGATAATGGCCGTCTGATCACCGCGCTCATCCAGGTGGCGGTCAATGCAGTTGTAGCAGGCGTTCAGCACACCGTCCTCGTACCAGCGGATGTGGAGGTCGTCGCGGTCCAGGGAAACATCCTTGATCACGGTAGGGAACCGGATCCAGTCCAGGCGTTTTGCCGTGTCAGACCAGAACTGCTCGCTGTTCTCAATCGACTCCTGGTAAATTCGTTCGTATTCCTGTTGATCAATAAGTGCGTTTTGCCTGAAGGATTCGGGTACGGGATAAAAGTTGCTCATGGGCTTGGCCTATAGGTTGGTTGACCGGTCAATTGTACAGTCAGATCAGTCTGCTTTTCTTGTTCAGGGTCAGTTGAACAGGTGTTCGCTATAATCTACCGACTGATGATCGGGCTGGAGTTCGAAATGAAGTTGCAAGGAGCGGCGTTATTTATCCTGATGCTCTTGTCTGCACAGGGACTTAACTGTCTATGCAGGCGAGGGCCCGTATGAAAGTGAGGACCGGGGGCGTCCCAAAATCGGCCTGGCGCTGAGTGGTGGTGGCGCACGGGGCAGCGCCCACGTCGGTGTTATCAAAGCCCTGGAAGAGCTGAACGTTCCCATTGACTACATTGCCGGCACCAGCATGGGCGCCATCATCGGGGGAATCTACGCGGCAGGTTACAGCGCTGATGAGCTTGAGCAGGTGCTTGCAGACATGAACTGGTCAGGTGCTTTGTCAGACAAGCTTCCCAGGCGCCAACAGAGCATGCGAAAAAAAGCTTTGGACGCCCAGTTCCTCATTCCCTACCGTGTCGGCTTCAACAAAGGGGGTATCCAGTTGCCGCTGGGAGTGATCGAAGGCCAGCATCTCGACCAGGTTTTTCACCGGATACTGTTGCCGGTCCAGGGGATTACCGATTTTGACCGGCTGTCCATACCCTTTCGCGCCGTTGCAACAGACCTGGTTACCGGGCAGGAAGTTATTTTATCGAGTGGCAGTCTGTCGGATGCACTACGCGCCAGCATGTCCGTGCCAGGCGCATTCGCCCCCGTTCAATTGAATGGCCAAATGCTCGTGGATGGTGGAATGTCGAACAACCTGCCGGTGAGCGTGGTGCGTGATATGGGTGCGGATATTGTCATCGCGGTTGATATTTCCACCCCGTTGTTGACCGAGGAGCAGTTGGTTTCTGTCCTTAGCGTTGCCGAACAATTGACCGGTTTCCTCACCCGAAGAAATACCGAGGAACAGATAGCAAGCCTGGGGCCGGGCGACATTCTGCTGGTCCCGGACCTGGAGGGTGTGAGTGCGGCGGATTTTGAAAATGTCGATGAAATAGCCCAAAAAGGGCTGGAAGCCGCCATGGCAAGGCGGGAGGACCTGGCAGCCTTGTCCTTGCCGCAAGTTCGGGGCCCGGCTGAGCGTCCCCCCCTGCTGGAACACGCATTGCCAGAGTATCTTGTTCAGTTCATCAGCATCAACAATGGTTCGGTGCTTAACGATGAAATCATTCGTTCGCAACTCGAGTTGGAACCAGGCCTGCCGCTGGACATTCTTGCACTGGAAAAAGGTGTTGACCGTGTCTACAGCCTGGATGTTTTCGAATCCGTAACCTACAACCTGGTCAGGAACGAAGCCGGGGAGCAGGGTGTGGAGATTAACGCAAAACCCAGGTCCTGGGGACCGAACTACCTGCAATTTGGCCTGGAGTTTTCAGATGATTTTTCCGGTAACAACGAATTCAAAATTGGGGCGGCATACACTCGTAATGCCTTGAATTCACTGGGTGGGGAACTGCGAGTCACTGCTGCCTTTGGGCGGGAAGACGAACTGACATTTGATTTTTATCAGCCCCTGGACACGGGTGAACGGTGGTTTATCGAGCCCCTGGCTTTTCTCAGGCGTGAACAATTCAATGTCTGGGAGGATGACAGCCTGATCGCGAAGCTGGAAATCGCCGGGTATGGGGCAAGACTGGGCTTTGGCCGGAATTTCAGTACAACAGACCTGATCCGGGTGGACTACCAGTACTTCCGCGGCGATGCGGATTTGGTCGTTGGTGTGCTGGATTTTCCGCTGGATGGTGAGGTGGACATCGGCGAACTCCTTTTCGAATACCGCCATGACAGCCTGGACAGCCTGTGGTTTCCCACCCAGGGAATGTTTCATCGCCTGGACTTCCGGCTTGCCCGTGATGCGCTCGGCGCCGCTTTTGACTATGAGCAGGCCTCGGCGACGGGCACGTTTTCATTTTCCAGCGGCAAGAACACCGTATTACTGAGTTATGAAGCAGGCTACAGTTTTGATGATGCGGCGCCGGTGGAGCGATGGTTTGAACTCGGTGGCTTCGCCAGGCTCTCCGGATTGATACCTGACCAGTTATCCGGCAGGCAACTGGGCTTTTTCAGCCTCGCCTACCTTCGCAGGCTGAATGATATCGACATTCTTCCGGCCTATGCCGGCATCACTCTCGAGGCCGGTAATGTCTGGAATTACGCGGACGACATCAGCTCGGCGACCTGCGCAAATCCGGCAGCATATTTGTCGGGGCGGAAACCCCCCTGGGCCCGCTCTACTTGGCCTGGGGCTATAGTGACAGTGGTGACAACACCTTCTATTTTTACCTCGGCAATCCCTTCAGAAGGAGCCGTTTCTAGCGTTTCCAGGTCATGCCGGGGACGCCAGCCCCATTTGTACAACAGGCCGGCGCCAAAGATCATGCCGCCCAGGTGGGCAAAATGCGCAACGCCGGGCATGGAGCGGGTGACGCCGAACATCAGTTCGACGCCGCCGTAAATCAGGACAAACCATTTGGCCTTGATCGGCACCGGCAGGAAAAGCAGGAAAATCCGGTTGTCCGGCCACATGACCCCGTAAGCCAGCAACAGTCCGAATACACCGCCGGAAGCGCCAATGGTCGGATAGAGACCGCCTTCAATTTGCTGCACCAGCAGCTGGATGATGCCCGCTCCAATGATGCAGGTGGCATAAAAAACAGCGAATCGCTGGCTGCCCCAGGATCTCTCCAGCGGTGTACCAAACATCCATACCGCAAACATGTTGAAAAACAGGTGATTGAAACCACCATGAAGAAAGCCGTAGCTCACCAGCTGCCATGGCCCGAAAAAGCCACTGTCAAGGGGCCACAGTGCGAGTTCAGGTGAAAGGTTCCTGGCCAGTAAGATCGCCGTGCAGATAACGATAATTCCCAGTGAAACAGGAGGGGGCATGAATGTATTCTGATATTGATTCAAAAAGGCTGACTCCTTATGCAGGAGTTCATATTACAATACGCCGTGGATATGCAAAATCAAAAATTTCCCGCCAATGTGCGCCGGGTTACCGTGTATGCCTCTTCGAGCAACGCGCTCGCCGATTCCTACTATGATGCCGCCAGCCGGCTGGGTAGCGTTCTGGGCGACGCAGGTTTCGATATCGTCTACGGGGGTGGTGGTGTCGGCCTGATGCGCGCCATGGCCGATAATGCATTGGCGGCGGGTGCACATGTTCACGGCGTGATTCCCGGCTTCATGAATACCGTTGAGCATGGTCACAAGAACCTGAGCCTGCTGGAAGTGGTGGATGACATGCGTGAGCGCAAACACAGGATGCTGGCTGATTCAGATGCCGTCGTCTCTTTGCCGGGAGGCAGCGGTACCTTCGAGGAGGTGTTCGAGGTGCTCACGCTGAAGCGCCTGGGCCTATTCCTGGGTCCGGTCGTGCTGGTGAACACCAATCAATATTTTGATCGTTTCGTTGATTTCCTGGAGCACAGCGTCAACGAGCGCTTCATGTCCCGGCAGCACTTGGAAATGTGGTCGGTGGTCGACGAACCGGAGCAGGTACTCGATGCCCTGTCGTCGGCAAAAGCCTGGAGCAGTGAGGCCTTCAGGTTTGCCGCGGTGAGTCAATGAGCCCGCAGCCCGATTCTAAAATCCGCGTGGCGCCGCCACGCCACGGTATCGCCTGGCTGGTTCAGAGCATGGCGCTGTTGCGGCTCCAGCCCGGCAGGCTTTTGTTCATTGCGGTGTTGCTGCAAATTATGATGGGCCTGACCCAGGTACCACTGGTGGGGTTTCTCCTGATCCTCTCGGTTCCCGCCTTATCGGCCGGCGTATTGCAGGCTTTTCGCGTCACGGCCGAGGGTGGACGGCCGGCTCCGGCTTTACTGTTTTCACCCCTGTTTTCCGGTAGTCACACGGGCCGCCTGTTGTTACTGGGCGCCGTGATGTTTGCGGTCGGTATTTTAACCGCTGCACTGTTTCTGTCGGGTAATGGTGCGGTGCTCGATCCGGATTTGCTGGCCAGGATTGAGCAGGGTGACATCGAAGCCCTGTCGGTGCTGGACCAGGGCACCCTTCATCGCATGGTGATCGCCTTTATGATCGGAATATCCGTCAGCGGCACCCTGAGCTACATGACCATCCCGTTGATCTGGTTTAACGACCGGAAACTGGGCGCAGCCCTGGTGGAAGGCCTCAGGGCGCTGTTTGTCAACTGGAAACCCTTTCTGGTGTTGGGTCTGGGCATGGCTGCCTTGCTGGTGCCGGTGGTTCTGCTTGCCGGCATACTGGTCAGCCTTGCAGGAAGCGCCGGATTGCTGTCCGTCATCCTGATGGGGCTGGTCATGATTCTCCTGCTTGCCTTCCAGTTGATCCTGTTCGCCACGCAATACTGCGCCTTTCGCGATATTTTTGGTCTGGAAAGCGAGTCAGCGCCACCTGCGGGGACGGATGACGGTCAATTGGTGGCCTAGGGACTAACTTTCTTCCTTGACCCGGTGAGGCAGCAGGATTCGGGACATCAGCAGGCCGATCTCAAACAGCAACCACATCGGTACGGCCAAAAGCGTTTGGGAAATCACATCCGGTGGCGTCAACATCATGCCCAGCGCAAAGGCGCCCACCAGCACGTAGCCCCGCATTTTCGAGAGCTTTTCCACCGTGGTTATTCCGGTAGCGACCAGGATGATTGTGGCAATGGGCACCTCGAACGTAATGCCAAAAGCAAGAAACAGCGTGGTTACAAAGTCGAGGTACTTGCTGATGTCTGTCATCACCGTGACACCTTCCGGCGCGACGCGCGTGAAGAAGCCGAACACCAACGGGAATACCACGTAATAAGCGAAAGCACATCCGGTATAGAACAGCACCACCGCCGAATACAGGAGAGGACGCGCCAGGCGCTTCTCTTTGAGGTACAGGGCCGGCGCAACGAATGCCCACATTTGGTACAGAACCACCGGCATGGACAGGAGCAGGGCCAGCAACAGCGAAAGTTTGAACGGGGTCAGGAAAGGTGAGGCCACGTCAATTGCAATCATGCTGCTGCCCTCGGGCAGCACCGAGGTCAAGGGCGCTGCCAGCAAAGCATAGAGTTTGCGGGAAAAGGGCAGCAGCACGATCAGTACGGCGAGCACGGCAAAACAGGCTTTGAGCAACCTGCTGCGGAGTTCGACGAGGTGCTCAAGAAAACTGAGTTCCTGATCGTCGTTTTCCTGGTCTTCGTATGCCGGGTCTTCACGTTCCCTGGCTTCGTTATCCCGGTCTTTGCTATTCTCCGTCATTGGGTTCATCCGGCTTGCCGGTGCTGCCCGCAGCCATTGGGTCAAGGTCTTTCAGGGGGTCTTTCAGCTTGTCCACACCAGCCTTCAGGCTGTCCACGCCGGACTTCACGCTATCGACCGTGGATTTGATTTCATTCTCAAAGTGTTTGAGCGGCTCTTTGAGTTCGTCCGCACGGATCTCAGCCTCAATGGTGCGCCTGAGACTGATCCAACTGCTGCGCGCCTTGCGCACAAAACCACCCAGGGTGCGGGCTACACGGGGAAGACGCTCCGGGCCGAGCACCAGCAGACCAACGACAGAAAGCAGGAGGAGTTCTGCGAATCCTACGTCGAACATGAGCCGGATTCAGCTGCTGGATTCGGTTTTCTTGACAGACTCTTGAGCCGGGGCAGACGAGTCTTCATCTGCAGCGATCTTGTCCGGCTCGAGTTTTTCTTCCTTGCCCCCCATTTCTTCATCCATGCCCTTACGGAAACCCTTGACCGCGGCGCCGAGGTCGCTGCCCATGTTCCGTAGCCGCTTGGTGCCGAAGACCAGGACGACAATAAGCAGCAGGATAAGTAACTGCCACATGCTGATTCCACCAAAGCCCATGATCGTACTCCGTCATTCAGGTATCTTGAATTCTAACCTAAAGCGTGCTGGATCAGAAACGCCGGGTAGCCGCCAGGCCGGTCAGCAGCATCAATGCAGAGAACAGCAGCAGACCATACTGGCTCAGAGTGGGGATGCCTTCAAAGAATACCGTGTTGGTTACCGTGCAGGAATGGGGCCCGTCACCGACATGTATTGTCACAGGGTCTGCACAGCCACGGTCAGATTCCACCGCGCTGCTCAATACTGTCTCTTGCGCCCTACAGCTCGTGCTGCCGTCGAAGCTGGGATAAACCGTGGCGGTGTGACTGGCATTTTCGACATCGAAATCCCAGGACCAGACCATGTGCCCATTGATGTATTCACCATCCCCGTCCACGACATTGTCGCAAAACAGGGTGATTCTGGCGGAATCGTCGATGACGGAGTCATTGCTTGTAAACAGCCATTGTTTATTCACTGTAAACGCTACCGGTTCGACATAGTTCTGGATCAGGCAGAGATTATTCTCGCCTATTCCCACTCCCTGGAATGCACAGGGTCCGGCCCCATCATTGGTGGAACAGCTTGCATCAGCCTGGCAGTCGTAATTGGCGGTATAACCCGTGGGCGTATCTTCCCACAGCTCACAATTCAGATCGCCGTCAGTAAAATTTTCAACGATGAACTTGACCTCGAATGCGCCAAAATCACCCTCATTGGGAAGAACCGTAAGTGATTGCTCGAGGGGGAGCCCCGTGTTGCACCTGATTTTCAATTCAACCGGAGTGATGTTGTTGCCGTCTGCAAATCGTTTTTGCACGGTAAATTCCGCGTGCTCACCACTGCCTGCAATCCTGCAACCCCGGGGTTCCGCGATTGCCAGGCTCTCGAAACCCGATTCGACGGTGTTTTTCACTTCGGAAGCGGCGCCGGTCGAAGTATTGATCCTCATCACCTGGCTCGGGAACTGCAGCTGACGCCGGTCCACGATGGCCCAAAGCTGGCCGGCCTCATCAAAGGCCAGGCCGGCTTCGGTGTAATTGCCTACAGCGGGGCCCAACGGCCCGATTTCAGAGGCAACGCCGGTTGCCGGGTTGATTTCGTACAGGTTGGGGGTAGACACTTTGAGCTCGGCATCTACGCCATTGCCCAGGCCGTAGAGTTTGACCGGGTTGCCATAAGCAGCCAGCGCGCTGATTTTAACCCCCAGGCTGTTTTCCGAACCGATCAGGGTGGTTGTACCGTCCAGGTCCATGCGGTACAGGGAGCCCTTTGGCAATAGAAGTCAGATACAGAGTGCCGTCGCACGCGAAAGTCATACCAAAGTCGTTACCGCCCCCCGATGGCAGGCCGGAAATAAAGACGTCATCGGCATTTTGTACCTGGCCGGTATCGGTATTCAGCGGAAACAGCGTCAAAGATGAATCGTCAACGCCGTAAAGGGTGCCGTCCGGGGCGAATGCGAGGCCTTCGACGTCGATCTTGGTACCGCCCAGCGACGTTACTTTTCCGATTCGGGTCTCAGCGCCGGTAGCCAGATCGACAAGATACAGGCTGTCGGCATCATCTGAGCCACTGTCCGAATTGATGCTGTAGCCAAAAGGCGCGGCGGCCAAAGACGCGGACAGCGTCGTCAGCAACATCACAACCATGGTTTTCATCAACTTTTTCATCAGTGCAGAACCTGACCTCGTTTTCTAAACGCCGGACCAGCAATGCTAGCAGAAAAAACAAATAAAACAAGGCCTTAGTTAAGGTTTCTTTGTCTCAGGATAGGGCTGTTGTGTATACACCACACGGCAAAGTTGCATTGAAATACCGGAAACGGGTTTCGAAAGGACAAGAAGTCTCGAAATTGTAAGGATTTACTCAAATTCAGCGTGTGACAGCTATCAATTTCTGTGGTTTTTGTTGGAGTATATGGTTGATTTTGTGGCGTATGTGCAACACATGCTTGAAACAGGGAATAAAAACTCAAAAACAGCGGTACTGCTGGCCAATCTGGGTACACCGGAAGCGCCCCGGCGGGCAGCGGTAGCCCGATTTCTCAGGGAATTTCTGTCAGACCCCAGGGTGGTGGATCTGCCTCGTTACCTGTGGCTGCCGCTGTTGTATCTCATTATCATCCCGCTTCGCGCCGGCCGTTCGGCTGCCGCCTATCGAAAGATCTGGTGGCCCGAAGGATCGCCGTTGCTGGTGCTGACCCAAAGACTGGGTGACCAACTGGCAATGAAGCTCACCGGTAAAGCGGTGGTTGATATCGGCATGCGCTACGGAGAGCCTTCGATTCACAAGGGCACTGGATCGATTTCGTCAATCGGGTGCATCCAGGCTGATCGTCCTGCCCCTGTACCCGCAGTTTTCAGCAAGCACCACCTCATCCATCTACGATGCGGTGGAACAAGCCCTCACGGCCATGGAATGGCAACCCGAAATACTGCGGATTGAGCAGTACCATGATCAGCCGGGCTGGATCGAGGCTGTAGCCGCCAGCATCCGGGCGTACCGTGAAATGCACGGCAAGGCGGAGAATTGATCTTCTCCATGCACGGTCTCCCGCAGCGCTTTGTAGCAAATGGCGACCCCTACGAAGATCAGTGCCGCCAAGGTATCGAATCGATTGTTGCGGCGCTTGGACTTGAAAAGGATGAATGGCTTCTGACTTACCAGTCGCGGGTCGGCCGCGAACCCTGGTTACAACCTTATACCGACATTACCTTGCAGGAACTGGCCCAATCCGGGCGTGAAACACGTTCAGGTCGTCTGCCCGGGTTTTGCCGTGGACTGCCTGGAAACGCTGGAAGAAATTGCGATTCAGAACTCGCGAACGGTTCGTAGCCGCCGGTGGCGAAAAACTGGAATACATACCCCGCATTGAATGACAGCGAGCAACACGTCAGACCTGTTTGCTGGAGCTTGTAAACTTGTAGGGTCTGTGTTCACTGCTGGCGCGCCCGTCCGAAGCAAGGGGTCTTCTTCCAGGACACGGCATAAACCCGTCCATGGGGCCTCCTCTTGCAACATCGTGTCGCAAAGGGTCCTGGAAGAAGACCCCTTACTCCGAACGGGCTTGTGCCAAACTGAGAGTCAGAACCACCCCGGCGGACTCGAGGGAATGAACAAGCCAGTGCTCACGTCAATAAATTGCGGGTCAGACCTGTATCAAGTTCCTGGTGGAATGAATGCGACCGCGTGCCGGCTTCGTGGCATACTTTCTTTTTTGTCTCAGGAAGGTTCAGCATGTCCCAGATCGTTACGCTAGAGCGCCGGGGTGACATCGATGTCATTACCATTGATAACCCGCCGGTAAACGCTTTTTCACACGCGGTCAGGGCGGCCCTGATGGATGCCATTGTCGAAGCGGATGCCAGTGACAGCGTCGCTATCGTGCTGCGTTGCGCCGGGCGTACCTACGTTGCCGGTGCGGACATTACCGAGTTTGGAAAACCGCCGAAAGATCCCTGGCTGCCGGAATTGCTCAACCGTATCGAAAACTGCTCCAAGCCGGTGGTTGCCGCGCTTCACGGCACCGCCCTGGGTGGTGGGCTGGAATCGGCTATTGCGTCGCATTACCGCATCGCTGCGCCGGACTACCCGCCTGGGCTTTCCCGAGGTTTTGCTGGGGCTTGCTACCCGGGCGCAGGTGGCACACAGCGTGCGCCCCGCCTGATGGGCGTGGAAGTTGCACTGGATTTCATCGTTGCAGGCAAACCCATCGGTGCTGACGCCGCGCTGGCATCCGGCTTGATCGACCGCATTGCAGAAGGAGATTTGCTGGAGGCGGCACTGGCCTATGCACGGGAACTCGTGGACAGTGGCGCCGGTCCGCGGCGCAGTAGCAGTTTGCCGCTCGATTCCAGCCCATCTTGCAGAGGGATTATTTCGAGCAAAAGCGTGTCCTGTGGCTCGCAAAACACGGGGTGTGCCCGCACCCACAGAGCATCATTGACTGCGTTGAAGTTGCCACGAAACTCGATTTTGAGCAGGGCAGCGCTTTCGAACGTGACAAGTTCATCGAATTGATGAATTCGCCGGAATCGGCCGGGCTGCGCCATGTGTTTCTTCGCCGAGCGCCAGGCATCGAAGATCGAGGGTATCGACCGGAACACACCGCTGCGGCCGGTCAATTCGGTGGGTATTATCGGCGCCGGCACCATGGGCGGCGGTATTGCGATGAACTTCGCCAACGCGGGCATTGCGGTTATCCTGCTCGAGCTTAACCAGGAAGCGCTGGATCGTGGAATCGGCATTTGCCGGAAAAACTACGAGCGATCAGCGGCAAGGGGCCGTTTTACGCCGGAGCAGGTCGAGCACTTCATGGGCCTGATCAGTGGCACCACTTCCTATGATGACCTGGCGGACGCCGATCTGGTCATCGAGGCCGTGTTCGAAGACCCACAGATCAAGTACGAAGTTTTCCGCAAGCTGGATGCGGTGTGCAAGCCCGGCGCCATCCTGGCTTCGAATACCTCTTACCAGGACATCGACGCGATTGCCGCGGTTACTTCCCGGCCGCAGGACGTGCTCGGTATGCATTTTTTCAGCCCGGCCAACGTGATGAAACTGCTTGAAGTGGTGCGTGGTGAAAAGACTGCGGACGATGTGCTGGCGACCGTGATGAAGCTGGCGAAGAAAATCCGCAAGGTCGCGGTCCTGTCGCGGGTGTGTTACGGATTTATCGGCAATCGCATGCTGGGCGGATATTTCCGTGAAGCCCAGATGCTGCTGCTGGAAGGCGCTACACCTTCGCAGGTCGACAGCGCGATGCAGGCATTCGGCATGGCCATGGGGCCGCTGGCGGTGGGCGACCTGGCAGGGCTGGATGTCGGCTACAAGGCTCGCCAGGCGCTACCGGACCGCCCGGACCATCCGGCGACACACGTCGCTGATCAGCTGGTCGAAATGGGTCGCATGGGTCAGAAAACCGGTGCAGGCTATTACCGCTACGATCCGGACACCCGCAAGCGCCTGGCTGATCCTGAAGTGGAGGCCCTGATCCGCGCTGAGGCGGAGCGGCTGGGTATCGAACCCCGTACCATCAGCGACGAAGAGATCGTGGCCCGCGTGATTTACCCGCTGATCAACGAGGGCGCCAGAATTCTGGAAGAGGGAATCGCGCAGCGCGCCAGTGATATCGACATCGTGTATATCTACGGTTATGGGTTTCCCGCGCATCGCGGTGGACCGATGTTTTATGCCGATACAGTGGGTACTAAAGCGGTCTACGACAGGATTTGCGAGTTCCGCGATACGCTGCGGGCAGATGACTGGCAGCCTGCGCCTTTACTGGAAAAGCTGGCAGCTGGAAACGGGCGCTTCACTTCATAGGAGCGGTTTTACAGAGCTGGTCGCCAAGGGGGTGCCGTATCTCCCTTCAGGACACGCCGTGAACCCCTCCCTGGGGGCTTGAATGAAACATCCGTGTTTCATACAGTCCTGAAGGAAGACACGGCACCCCCTTGGCTGGGTCATTGCGGTCCCGAACGCAGTGCAATGAGGACCAGTTATGGCTACAGGTCCCAAATATCTCCGTAGGCATGCATTTTGCCGCAGTATCGGCAGGTGAAGGTTTCACCGCCGGTACGGAAAAAATGCGGCTGGACGTGCTGGTATGCTCCAGGAAAGGTGACGCATTCGGTGTTCTTGCAGGAAATCTCCGAGAATTTGTAGATTTTCGGGGGCATGCTCAATCTGTACTTCCTCCGGACCGACCGGTCCTGGATGATGTTCAGGGTGCATCCCGGCGATACGGCGGCGAGCTTCTTCAGTTCGGTATGGCCGAATTCACGGATGTCGGGCAACGATATGATGCCTTTGAATTCCCTGGGGTCATTGGTATGAAATACGCCGTGGGAACCTCGGACATTCAGGTTGAGGATGCGGCGGACCTTGTCCACCCGGTTCCATATTTCCGACTCAGGCTGTCCCTTGGCGATGTGATCGATCACGGTACCCTCGTCAACCGGCTTGATCCCAACCTTGAAGCGGTCTTCAACTTTTGTTGTCCGGGTGACCGGGACCTCGGTGATGAAGGATTCCTCCTCCGGTTCACTGGCAGGGGAGTCCCCCTCGAAGTCTGATCCCAACTGGCCGGCGACCATTGCCAGTTCGATGATGCGGGTGAAATAGCCATTGATGCTCTGCTCTTCCCAGCCATTCAGCGGTGTGTCGTCCAGAAATGATGGTATGACAGGTTTTTCGCGGTGGCGTGGCAGAGGATGGAAAAATCGCGAATGCTCGGGAAGGCGATCCAGAAATTCGCGGCGGAATGTGACTGCCCGGCGGAGCTCGCTCTCACGTTCCCGCACTTCATCACCCATCCTCTCGAGCTGCAAGCGGGTGAAATACCAGGTGTCGCTCACGTCGCCGCCCTTAAGGTACTCCTCGATGCTTTCCCATTCTTTCACCTCGAAGCCGTTGTCTTCCATCCGGGCTTTGTATGATGGAGGGAGCGCAAGTTCCTGTGGCGCAACCAGGTCAACCTTGACCGAGCGGAATGCCTTCATTCCGTCGGCTTTGGAGTGGACAGTTCGGCCGTTCTGAAGGTCGCCGATAAGGGCGACGTGGAGATGGGAGTCATCCCAATCCCTCTGTTCCAGGAAAGTGAATTCATCCAGATATTCCTGGGTGGGATGCTCATGCCGGCCGTCGCCTCCGTTGATGAACACCGGGCGCTCACGACCGATCCGGTCCGCGTAATCACCGAGCTGTTCCTCAAGGGCCCGGCAAACGCCTTCCATCCTGGTCCGCATGACGAATATGGAACGGCGGCTGTATCCGAACAGCATCTTGACCCCATCCACGAGGCTTTCGGATTTCCTGAACGACGATGAAGCTGCGTCGAAAACGTTGAGCTTGACGTTATGGAATGACGCGGCATTGCGGAACGATTCCTTGGTGCGGGTGGAATCCTCCAGGAACATGAGGTAGACGCCGAGTTCGGGGTCGTTGATGCGGTACTGATCCAGGTCGCCGCGGGCTTTCCATGCTTCTTTCAGTCCGCGGGTTTTAAGATAAAGATAACGCTGTTCATCGACGCTCAGATCGCCGACAACCGCCAGGGTGCGGCCGTGCAGAGGGTTTTCTTTGTTCACTTCGGGCTTGCTCCAGTCGGGTCTCCACCTTGAGGGTGAAAACCGAAAATTTGAGGGTGTCTCCTTCGCCGCATGAGCGAAGAAAGATGCTCAGGCGAAGGATATCGAAGTCCATGCCTTAATGGCAAGTCCAGCCTGCATATTGAATGAGTTTCCGGCCCGGGATCATGGCATTCGCAATAGCATAGGTGGCAAGGGCATAATGTCTTCATTGGCAATGCACATATTCAACGGAATTCATCGGAGGAATTACCATGCCCTTTAACCTCAGGAATCGCAGCTTTCTCAAGCTGATTGACTTTTCTAAACGGGATCTGATCTACATCCTGGACCTGGCTCGGGACCTGAAGCGGGCCAAGTATGCGGGTACCGAGGTTCAACATCTGCGCGGGAAGAATATCGCCTTGATTTTTGAAAAGGCGTCCACCCGCACGCGTTGCGCCTTCGAGGTAGCCGCTTATGACCAGGGCGCCAACGTGACTTATCTCGACCCGGCTGGCACACACATGGGCAGAAAAGAGTCCGTTAAGGACACGGCCCGCGTGCTGGGCCGCATGTACGACGCCATTGAGTACCGCGGCTCAGGCCAGCACATTGTCGAGGAACTGGCGGAATATGCCGGCGTTCCGGTGTTCAACGGCCTGACGGACGAGTTCCACCCCACGCAGATGGCGGCTGACCTGATGACCATGCGCGAGTATATTCCGCAACCCTGGCATGACTTCTCCTACGCCTACGTCGGGGACGCGCGCTCCAATATGGGTAATTCCCTGATGATCGCCGGCTGCCTGATGGGCATGGATGTACGCATTGGCGCACCCAGAAACCTTTGGCCGGATGAAGAATTGATCGAATATGCGCGTGAACTGGAGAAAACGAATAAGGGCGCGCTAACCCTGACCGAGGATCCGCGCGAGGCGGTCAACGGTGTGCAGTTCATCCACACCGATGTGTGGGTGTCCATGGGCGAACCGGCGGAGGTTTGGAAAGAGCGTATCAATTTGCTCATGCCCTACCAGGTCAATGCCGGGCTCATGGCTGCCAGCGGCAATCCCAGGGTGCGATTCATGCATTGCCTGCCCGCGTTCCACAACCTTGAAACCCAGGTGGGCCGGGATATAAAAGAGCAATTCGGCCTGGACGCCATGGAAGTCACCGACGAGGTTTTCGAATCGCCCGCGGGTATTCAGTTCGAACAGGCGGAAAACCGCGTACATTCCATCAAGGCGCTGCTGGTGGCCACCCTGGGCAACCAGTGACAAGCAGGTTTGCTTGGTGATTATCACCTTGAAGGAGTACTAGATCAATGAGAGTAGTAGTGGCTCTGGGTGGCAACGCCATATTACGGCGCGGCCAGGAACTGAGCGCTGAAAATCAGCGTGAAAACATTCGCGTGGCGGTTATGCAATTGGCCGAAGTCAACGAAAATCACGAGTTGGTTATTGCGCACGGTAACGGGCCGCAAGTCGGTTTGCTGGCGTTGATGGATGCTGCCTACTCAGCCGTTGAGCCTTATCCTCTGGATGTCCTGGGCGCGGAAACTGTTGGCATGATCGGCTACATGATCGAGCAGGAATTGGGCAACATCATTCCGTTCGAGGATAACATCGTCACGATTCTCACCCAGGTCCTGGTTGATCCGGCCGATCCTGCCTTCCAGAACCCCACCAAACCGGTGGGTCCGGTTTACCAACGGGCGGAGGCGGAAAGACTGCAGCAGGAAAAGGGGTGGTCAATGGCGCCCGACGGAGAGTATTTCCGCAGGGTCGTTCCCTCACCGCTACCGCAGCGAATCATCGAAATGAAGGCCATCCGGATATTGGTAGATAACGGTGTGATTGTCATTTGCGCCGGTGGCGGGGGTATCCCCACCGCCCACGACGAAAACCGCAAGCTGTATGGTGTGGAGGCCGTTATCGACAAGGATCTGGCCAGCAGCCTGCTGGCCAGGGGCCTGGATGCCGAAATGTTCGTGATGTTGACGGACGTGCCCAATATTTACGCTGATTTTGGAACACCAAACCAAAGATCCATCAAAGCCGCGCATCCTGATGTCCTCGAGGCGATGGACTTCGCGGTTGGATCCATGGGGCCGAAAGTGCTCGGCGCCTGCCAGTTTGTCCGTAAAACTGGCTACCCGAGCGCCATTGGCCAGCTTTCGGACCTGGCGGCAATCATGAAAGGCGAAGCGGGAACCTTAATTTCTAATGACATCGACGGGATTTGCTATGGGGGCTAACCCGCATATTGCACGAAAGATCGGCCCCAAGGGACCTCTTACAATCATGGGCAAGACGGGTTGCTATTCGCTTGTGGGCGGACCGACGAACATATCGTAGGCGATATTGCCGGCCTCAGAGTGGAAGCTGTAACCCGTGTCGGCCAGGAAGCGCTGGAAGCGCATGCTGTCCTCATCAGGTACCTGGATGCCCATCAGGACGCGGCCATATTCTGAACCGTAGTTGCGGTAGTGGAACAGGCTGATATTCCAGTCGGTCTTCATCCCACGCAGGAACTGCAGCAGGGCGCCCGGGCGCTCTGGAAATTCGAACCGGTAAAGCTGTTCATTTTCGACGTTTGCCCGCCCGCCTACCATGTGGCGGATGTGCAAGCGGGCCATGTCGTTGCCGGAGAGGTCGGATACGGGGAAGCCATGGTCCCGCAGTTCGCTGAGTATTCCTTCTTTCTCGGCCAGTCCGTTTTTCAGCGCAATGCCGACAAAAAGATGGGCATCCGAGTGGTCCGCGTAGCGGTAATTGAACTCGGTGATGCCGCGCAGGCCGATGGTCTCGCAAAATTCCAGGAAACTGCCCGGGCGTTCGGGGATCGTGACGCCGAGCAGCGCTTCCTGTTCTTCACCCACGGCAGCACGCTCGGCAATATGCCGCAGGCGGGCGAAATTCACATTGGCGCCGGACAGAACGGTTGCGACGCAGCCGTTATTTGCTCCGGGCTTGCTCCCCGGGATTTTCAGCGAACCATCGCTTGATTCCTGCAATGGCCAGGGCGCCTGCCGGTTCTGCAATAGCGCGGGTGTCCTCGTAAGTATCCTGCACCGCGGCGCAAATTTCATCGTTGTCCACGGTGATGATTTCATCCAGCAATTGGGAGCAGATGGCGAAGCTGGTATCGCCGACCTGTTTCACTGCCACGCCTTCGGCGAAATGGCCGACTTCCTGCAGCGGTACGGGCTTTCCAGCCTGGAAGGCCGCTTGCATGGAGGCCGATTCTTCGGCTTCCACACCAATCAGCCTGATGCCGGGGTGCAGGTACCTGCTAACCAGGGCCATGCCGGCCGCCAAACCTCCGCCACCGACAGGTATGAACAGGTAGTCTATGGGCGTGCTGCTCTGCCGGAACAGTTCCAGGGCGATGGTCGCCTGCCCGGTAATCACGTCCGGGTCGTCGTAGGGGTGGACGAATATCCGGTTTTCATCTTCCGCCAGTTGCAGGGCGTGTGCACAGGCGGTATCGAAGTCATCGCCATGGATGATTACAGTAGCGCCCAGTTTTTTGACTGCGTCTATTTTAATGTCCGGCGTAATTGCGGGCATGACGATTACCGCGTCTATGCCGAGATGCCGTGCCGCCAGGGCAACCCCCTGGGCGTGGTTGCCGGCCGAGGCGCAGATCACACCCTGTTGTTTTTGTGCTTCATCCAGTTTGAGCAGCCTGGCATAAGCGCCCCTCAGCTTGAAAGAGAATACCGCTTGCAGGTCTTCGCGCTTGACCAGCACACGAACACCAAGCCGTTCTGACAGTGCCGGCATATCCTGCAAGGGCGTTTCCTGCACCAGGTCATCCAGCCTGCACTGCATGATTTGTGGTATGTATTTATCGAACAGCGATTGCCGGGATTCGCCGGTTTGTTCCGGGGCAGCAGCAGGTGATTGGCTGGATACTTTCCTGTCGGATACGTTCATTAAGAATTACCTCATCCCGATTTTTTCAGCCGGCGGTATTCCGGCCGGAACTCAACCGCTCACAAACGGCCTCTGTGACCCGCGCCGTGCCGCAACCACCGGGCACCAGGTCGGGGGTCAGAATCCCCTCGTCCCAGCACTGATGGATACTGCTCTCCAGGGCATCAGCCTCGTCCGGCCGGTCCAGGGAATGCCGCAGCATCATGGCTACAGACAGCAACATGGCATAAGGGTTGGCCTTGCCCTGGCCGGCGATGTCCGGGGCAGAACCGTGGATGGGTTCATACAGGCCGAATTTCTCATCGTTCAGGGAAGCGGATGGCAGCAGGCCCATGGAACCACACAACATGGAAGCTTCATCCGACAGGATGTCTCCAAACAGGTTTTCGGTCAGCATTACGTCAAAATCAGCGGGCCGGGTCAACAGGTGCATGGCGGCAGCGTCAACCAGCAGGGTTTCCAGGCTCACATCCGGGGAACTCGTCCTCCAGCACCTGGCTCACGACCTCGCGCCAGAGGCGGGATGTCTCCAGGATATTGGCCTTGTCCACCAGCGTGATCCGGCTTTTGCGCTGGCGGGCCAGTCTGCCGGCGGCTCGCGTGATCCGTTCGATCTCACCACGCGTATAGCGGCAGACATCCTCCGCCTGGTCCGCATCGCGCCATTTTTTACCGAAGTAAATGCCACTCGTCAGTTCCCTGACCATCAACAGGTCCACGCCAACCAGGCGTTCCGGCCGGAGCGGGGAAAATGCCTGCAGGGCGGGGTGGGTTACGATGGGCCGGAGATTGCAGAACAGATTAAACTCGGAGCGGATTTTCAGCAAGCCGGCTTCGGGCCGCTGTTCGGCCGGGTGATTGTCCCATTTGGGTCCCCCAACCGCGCCCATCAGGGCTGCATCCGCTGATTTGCAGGCATTGATCGTGGCCTGTGGCAGCGGAGATCCGGTGGCGTCCACGGCAACCCCGCCAATCAGTTGTTCATCCAGTTCGATCGGGAGATTAAACAGTTCGTCCATCACCGCAAGCACCTCGCGGGCTGACTGGTAAACTTCGGCGCCAACCCCATCACCCGGCAAACCGACGACCCGGTAGGTCCGGGCCGGGTTATTTGCTGTAGCGTTGCTCATGGGCACTGATTTCCTGTTCGTTTTGCAAGATGAAGTCCAGTTGGTCGATCCCGCGTGTCAGGCAGAAAACAGAGAACGGGTCGAGGGGGAATTCAAAGGTTCCATAATCCCCTACCGTCAATTCACACCTGCTGATGTCAATGTTTACTTCGCTGTCCGGGTGCTGGTGCAGATACTCGATAATGTGCGCTTCAGCAGTGACTGGAATAAGACCGTTCTTAAGCGAATTGTTACGGAATATATCAGCAAAACGGCTGCTGATAATAGCCCGGAACCCAAAATCGAGCAGCGCCCACGGTGCATGCTCACGGGACGATCCGCAGCCGAAATTACTCCCGGTTACCAATACACGCTGGCGGTCTGGCTGATGGTCAAGCAAAGGGTTATTGTTCTTTTCAGTACCATCTTCGTTAAAACGCCAGGCATAGAAGCAGAATTTCCCCAGCCCTTCGCGTTCTGTCGTGGTGAGGAACTGGGCCGGTATGATTTGGTCCGTGTCGATATTTTCCAGTGGAATATTGTACGTATGCGAACGTATGATGACTTCCGGTGATGCTCCCTGTTCAGTCATTATCCGCCTCCAGGAACTGTTGCGGACTGCTTACCTTGCCGGTAATTGCGCAGGCCGCTGCCGTCAATGGACTGGCCAGGATGGTGCGGCTCAGCGGTCCCCTGCCTGCCCTTGAAATTCCGGTTGCTGGTGCTGACCACCAGCTCGCCGGGTGCAGCGATATCACCGTTCATGCCGATACACATGGAGCAGCCCGGTTCACGCCATTGGGCGCCGGCATCGGTGAAAATAAGGTCCAGGCCTTCAGCTTCAGCCGCCCGGCGGACTTCCTCGGAGCCGGTACGACCAGGACGCGCAGGCCGTGCGCCACTTTGCGGTTCTTCATGATGCCGGCCGCGGCGCGCAAATCACTGAGCCGGGAGTTGGTGCAACTGCCAATGAAAACCACGTCCACGGATTCGTCCGCCAGCGATTTGCCTGCCTGGAAGCCCATGTACTCAAGTGCGTCGGTGATGGATTCACTGGCGCTTGCTGACGGAATCGCTGCATCAACAGCCACCACCATTCCGGGGTGGGTGCCCCAGGTCACTGAAGGCCGGATGCGGGTGGCGTCGATGTCCACCTGCGCATCGTATGCCGCAGCCCGGATCTGTTTTCAGGGTCTTCCAGTCAGTCACGGCGGTATCCCAGTCCGCGCCGCGCGGAGCCATGGGCCGTTCTTCAAGGTAATCGAGTGTGGTGTCGTCCGGCGCAACCATGCCCGCCCGCGCTCCGCATTCGATTGACATGTTGCACAGGGTCATGCGGCTGTCCATGTCCATCGCCCGGACGGCGCCGCCGTAGTACTCGATGACTGAACCGGTGCCGCCGTCTACACCGATTTCACCGATGATATGCAGGATCACATCTTTGGCTGTAACGCCTGGTGCGAGTTCCCCCTCGATACGAATTCCCAGCGTTTTCGGCTTGCGCTGCAACAGGCACTGGCTGGCCAGTACATGTCCGACCTCGGTGGTGCCGATACCGAATGCCAGCGCACCGAACGCTCCGTGGGTGCTGGTGTGGCTGTCACCGCAAACGATGGTCATGCCGGGCCAGGGTTGCGCCCAGTTCCGGGACCCATTACATGGATGATGCCGCGGTTGGGGCTGTCCCAGCCGTGCAGGACGATGCCGTGTTCCCGGCAGTTCCGCTGCACAGTCTCTACCTGGGCCTGCGCCTGGCCGGTCACATAGTGGCGCCTGCCATCGGCGCCAGGTGGCGTGGTTGGCGTGGAGTGATCGATGGTGGCCAGGCAACGCTCCGGACGCCGCACGCGCAATCCCCGCTTTTTCAGTTCAGCAAAGGCCTGGGGGGGTGGTTACCTCGTGCAAAAGGTGCAGATCAATGTAGAGAATGGCAGGTGTCTCGGCAGACTCCTCCCTGACCAGGTGGCGCTGCCAAACCTTTTCGAACAGTGTTGAATCAGATGGTGACTTTTGTGGCATCTGTCACCTCCGGATTTTCTGTTTTTCGTACATTAAAGAAATTTCCTTGCTGACTCATATGGCGGCGGCAATCCGCGGCTCCGAAATATCCTTACCCTGGTGCTGGTGGTGCCGGTTCATGATGCTGATCATGGCCTGGGCCGAGGCTTCAACGATATCCGTGGAAACTCCGGTACCCTGGTAACGGCTGGCGCCAATGGTGGCGCGCACGGTGGCGCGACCCTGGGCGTCGCTGCCACTGGAAACCGCGCTGACCTGGAATTCCTCCACGTGCAGTTCTTCGTCGACGATTTTCTTGATCGCGTTCACAATGGCATTGACCGGGCCGTCGCCGCGGCCACTGAAAATACGCGGCGCCCCGCCGTCAAAGCGCAGTTTCAGGCTGGCTTCGGCGCACTGGTCGCTGTCCTCGACTTCGGTGTGAATGGAGATCGCATCCAGGTGCCATGGGCCGGTCTGCTCCGTTCCCAGCACCAGCGCTTCGATGTCTTCGTCGTAGACGCTTTTTTTACGGTCTGCCAGTTGCTTGAACTTGACGAACAGTTGTTCCATTTTTTCCTTGTCGAGAGAAAATCCCAGGATTTCGAGGCGGTTGCTGAAAGCATGGCGGCCGCTGTGCTTGCCCAGCACCAGGGTGTTTTCAGGCACGCCGACCGTTTCCGGTTTCATGATCTCGTAGGTTTCCGCGTGCTTGAGGATGCCGTCCTGGTGAATGCCTGCCTCGTGTGCGAAGGCGTTGCGCCCGACGATAGCCTTGTTGGGCTGAACCTGGGAACCGGTCACGGCTGCGACAACGCGGCTGGCCGGGTACAGTTTCGTGGTGTCGACGCCGGTCTTGAGGTTGTAGCGGTCACTGCGCGTGCGCAGCGCCATCACGACCTCCTCCAGCGAACAGTTGCCGGCGCGTTCGCCGATGCCGTTGATGGTGCATTCCACCTGGCGCGCACCGCCCTCGATGGCGCCCAGGCTGTTGGCCACGGCCAGGCCCAGGTCGTTGTGGCAGTGGCAGCTCAGGATGACCGAATCCGGTTTGTTCAGATGGTCGCTGAGGTGCTGGTATTGCTGGCGGATTTCGCTGGGGGTGACGTAACCTACGGTGTCCGGGACATTCAATACGCGGGCCCCGGCGTCGACCGCGGCCTGGAAGTATTCCACCAGGTAGTCCATTTCCGTGCGGCCCGCGTCTTCGGCGGTGATTTCAATGTCGTCAAAAAATTGCAGACCGTACTCGATGGCCCCGGTGGCCTCATCGATTATCTGCTGTTTACTCATCTTGAGCTTGTATTCACGGTGGATGGGGCTGGTGGCTATGAAAATATGCAGCCGACCCCTTGTTGGCTGTTTCCAGGGCCCGGGCTACGGCGTCGATATCGCCCCGGCGTGTGCGAGACAGGCCGCAGATGGTGGCATTCAGGCCCAGTTCGCCCACGGCCTTCACGGATTCGAAGTCGCCATCAGATGCTACCGGGAACCCGGCCTCGATCACGTCGACTCCGAGGTCCTCCAAGGTCCGCGCCACCTGCAGTTTTTCCTGCATGTTCATGGAACAGCCCGGTGACTGCTCGCCATCGCGCAGGGTCGTGTCAAAAATATGTACGTAATCAGCCATGATCGGCTCTCCTTTCTGGGTTCGTGTTGGGCGTCGCGGACATCATCAGCGGGTCTTATTCGTTGATCCAGCTCATCTGCGCACGCAGGGCGGCGCCAACTTTCTCGATCGGCTGGTCCATGTCCTCCTGTTCCATGCGGCGGAAGTTCTTGAGGCCGGACTCATACTCGGCGGCCCATTCCCGGGCAAATTTGCCGCTGGTGATGTCGTCGAGGACCTCTTTCATGCGTTGTTTGGTTTCAGCGTTGATGATCCGGGGGCCGCTGATGAAGTCGCCATACTGGGCGGTTTCGCTGATGAACCTGTTCATTTTGGCCAGGCCGCCCTCGAACAGCAGGTCGACGATCAGTTTCAATTCGTGCATGCATTCGAAATAGGCGACTTCGGGCTGGTAACCGGCTTCGACCAGGGTCTGGAATCCCTGCACCACCAGTTCTGTTGCGCCGCCGCACAGTACGGCCTGTTCGCCGAACAGGTCGGTTTCGGTCTCTTCCCTGAAGGTGGTCGTGATAACGCCGCCACGTGTACCACCGATGCCATGGGCATAAGCCAGGGTGCGGTCGAAAGCCTCGCCGGAAGCATCCTGCTCAACGGCCATCAGGCTGGGCACGCCTTTACCTTCCTGGTACTGGCGGCGGACCAGGTCGCCCGGGACCCTTGGGCGCCACCATCACCACGTCCATGTTGTCCGGTACCTTGATTTGCCCGAAGTGGATGTTGAAGCCATGCGCAAACAGGATGGACGTGCCGGGTTTTGCATTGGGCAGGATGTCCTCGGCGAACACTTTCGGCTGAACCATGTCGGGCAGCAGGATGGCGATCATGTCGCCCTGGGCTGAGGCTTGCGCCGGTGTGGCAACCGTCAATCCGTCTGCGCTGGCTTTCGCCCAAGAGGGGCCGCCTTCGCGCACACCGACGACAACGTTGACGCCGCTTTCGTGCAGGTTGTTGGCGTGTGCCCGGCCCTGGCTGCCGTAGCCGATAATGGCAACTGTCTTGCCCTCAAGGGGATCTAGGCTCGCGTCTTTTTCGAAATACATGGTCATGGTGCAATTACTCCTGGGGTTGCTTGTCTGGTCATTTTGTTGATGGGGGAAAAGAAGTTACAGCGCCTTCCGATGCGGAAGACACCAGGTATGCGTACTTGGCCAGTGCGCCTGATGTATAGGCCGGCTTACGGGGCCGCCATTCGGAACGGCGGGAGTCGAGGTCTGCATCGGTGTCGATGCTCCGTTTGTCCACGTCGATGGTGATCCTGTCGCCATTGCGCAGCAGCGCAATGGGGCCACCGTTGGCGGCTTCCGGTGCGATGTGGCCGACTACGAAGCCGTAGCTGGCGCCGCTGAAGCGGCCATCGGTCATCAGCGCAACGTCGTCGCCAAGACCCTGGCCCACCAGTGCGGCGGTCACCGCCAGCATCTCGCGCATGCCCGGGCCGCCACGGGGGCCTTCGTTACGGATCACAATGACATCGCCCTTGTTGATTTCGCGGTTCTGCACTGCATGGAAACATTCTTCTTCGCTTTCATAAACACGTGCCGGTCCGCTGAAAGAGAATTCGCCATGGCCGGCCAGCTTGGCGACACAGCCTTCGGGGGCAATGTTGCCGTAGAGAATGCCGAAGCCACCTCGTGTCTCCAGTGGCCTGTCAAAGGGGACAATCACTTCCTGCCCTGGGCTTTCCACGGCTTTTGAGGCTTCTTCGAACAGGGTGTTGCCGCTGACCGTGGGGGCATCCACCAGGCGGTCGGCTTCCCTGAGCTTTTCAATAACCAACCGGGTGCCGCCCGCCAGGAACAAGTCGGGGGCCATGAAGCGGCCGGCCGGTTTCAGGTCAGCGATAATGGGTGTGCGGCGGGATATTTCATCGAATTCGTCGATGTTAAAGTCGATACCGGCTTCGCGGGCGATGGCCAACAGGTGCAGCACCGCATTGGTGGACCCGGCGGTTGCCGTAACCACCGTGGCGGCATTGCGCAGTGACTCATGGGTGACCATCTCGCGCGCACTTTGTCCTTCCTTGACCCGTTTCATCACCATTTCGCCGCAAGCGCGCATGGCCCCAAGCTTGTCCGGATGTACTGCTGGAATGTCGTTCACACCCATTGGCGACAAGCCCAGCGCCGTCAGTACCTGGGCCATTGTGTTGGCGGTGAATTGTCCGCCGCATGCGCCGGCGCCGGGGCAGGCGTCCATTTCGACTGCCCTGAGTTCGTCATCATCGATCTTGCCGGCGGCGCGGGCGCCCACCGCCTCGAATACGTCCTGGATGGTGATGGGAATGCCGTTGTGAGTGCCGGGCATGATGGATCCGCCGTAGATCACCATGCCGGGAATATCCAGGCGGGCCAGGGCCATCGCAGCGGCCGGTATGGTCTTGTCGCAACCAACCAGCACGACCACTCCATCCAGGCAATGGCCCCGGGTGACCAGTTCGATGGAGTCCGCCACCACCTCACGGGACATCAGGGAACATTTCATGCCCTCCGAGCCCATTGCGATGCCGTCGGTCACGACGATGCTGCCAAACTCGACTGGCGTGCCACCGGCGGCGCGGATTCCCTCTTTCAATGGTTCAGCCAGGTCACGCAGGTGCATGTTGCAGGGCGTGACATCCGACCAGGTGTTTACGACAGCGATCATCGGTTGGGGAGATCTGTTGGTCATCCATCCCGGTCGCACGGAGCATGGCGCGGGCCGGCGCCCGGTCAGGTCCTTTTTTCATTTGGTCGCTACGCATGGTCTTGTCCCAATATGTTCTTCATATTTTCAGTAAAAAAAAACCCGCAATTTCTGTTGCGGGTTTTCAGCTTGTTTGTTGTTTTGCTTCAGCCTGTCCCCGCACCTCTTCCAATAAGTAGAAGCACAATAAGAGAAACCAGAATGAGGAGGCTGAGGCCACGGTTTTCCACATTCAACTTATGCGCGGACAGGCCACCGAAGACCCGGTGGGCAACTTTAGTCACACTGACGTTTCGCGCATGCATGCCGTGGATAAAAACATAGCGAATTTTTGAAGTCAACAACTTTTTACTCCGCCGGTGCACTTGCCGGTTACTGTAAGAGGTCGCTTGCGGCCGAAAGCTCTGGAAATTTCGCGCGCAAGCACGCTCTTACAGTTAGCGTCCTTTCGATATAAACGGTGGATAAAAGACCCATGTCATTCCAATGTAATTTTTAAGGAGTAGCGTAAAATGGTCGAACAAAGCGAGTACCCGGCAGAGTGCCTGAACCAATTAACATCCTTTTTTTATGCACCGGCAATTCATGCCGCTCCCAGATGGCCGAAGGCTGGACCCGCCGCCTATCAAACGACCAGTTTGCAGTACGGTCGGCCGGTATCGAGGCGCATGGCAAAAACCCACGCGCCATAGCGGTCATGAAAGAAGCCGGTGTTGATATTTCGGGCCAGCAGTCAACCGTAGTTACTGAAGAAATGCTGCGTGAGGCAAACGTGGTGGTCACGGTCTGTGGGCACGCGGATGAAATGTGCCCGGTCTTGCCCCGGGGGGTCAGCAAGATTCACTGGCCATTGCCGGACCCGGCCAAAGCGACGGGCAGTGAGGGCGAGATCATGGCGGAATTCAGGAATACTCGTGATGAAATCCGCAGAAGGGTGAGCAGCATGCTGATATCGCTTTGCGAGGGAGTCAAATCATGAGCGCTCAATGCGAGTCTGCTGCAAGGCGAGCCAGCGGTGCGCAAATGCCGTTTTTCGAGCGCTACCTGAGTGTGTGGGTGCTCCTGTGCATCCTGGCTGGTATTGGGCTTGGACACCTCTTCCCCGGCCTGTTTGAATCACTGGGCGCAATGGAAGTTGCCAGCGTCAACCTGCCGGTGGCCGTGCTGATCTGGTTGATGATCCTGCCGATGCTGCTCAAGATCGACTTTCATTCGCTGGTTGAAGTCCGCCGGCACTGGAAAGGTGTGGGGGTAACGCTGTTCGTAAACTGGGCTGTCAAGCCATTTTCGATGGCTTTGCTGGGCTGGCTGTTTATCCGCAATCTTTTTGCTGATTGGCTGCCCGCGGATCAACTGGACAGCTACATTGCCGGCCTGATTCTGCTGGCGGCCGCACCCTGTACCGCCATGGTGTTCGTCTGGAGCAACCTCAGCGATGGCCATCCGGGATTCACGCTGTCCCAGGTGGCGCTGAATGACCTGATCATGGTATTTGCCTTTGCACCGATCGTGGCGCTGCTGCTTGGAATTTCCTCAATCCATGTTCCCTGGGATAGGCTGATGCTCTCGGTGGTGCTGTATATCGTGTTGCCGGTGATCATCGCCAGCCTGTGGCGCAAATGGTTGACGCGGGGCGAGCGTGGAGATGAGCGCTTGAAGGCGGTGCTGGACCGCATGCACCCCGTTTCGCTTGCGGCCTTGCTGATCACGCTGGTGCTGCTGTTTGGATTTCAGGGCAAGCAGATCATTGCGCAACCCCTGATCATCGTGCTGCTGGCCATACCCATCCTGATCCAGGTGTATTTCAACTCGGGGCTGGCCTACCTGCTGAACAAAAAACTCGGGGTAGAGCACTGCATTGCAGCCCCGTCGGCCCTGATCGGTGCGAGCAATTTCTTTGAACTGGCGGTTGCCGCCGCCATCGCCATATTCGGGCTGGAATCCGGCGCCGCACTGGCCACCGTGGTGGGCGTGCTGGTGGAGGTGCCGGTTATGCTGTCGGTGGTAAAGATCGTCAACCGCAGCAAAGCCTGGTACGAAATGTAGGATACGCCCCTTTCAGGGCTGGTGAATCGTCATACCCTTTTCCACGGCCGCCACACTGCCTGACGTGACATCTGCAATGGAAAGCTTTTCCTTGACCTGACTTACCCTGAGACTTGCGACCTCGGTCATGCTTTCGTCGAGCACTTCTCCTGTGCCCGGATCACGCAGAACCTCGACTCGCCCTACGGTAAAGGTCTGGCCTACAGAAACGCCCTCGCGGGTGCCGCGGTTGACGTAGACCTTGCCCCCCTTGACCAGCACCACTGAGCCGGTCCATGGGACATTCGGCAGTTGGGCAATCAAGAAGTCGACCGCCTCCGCGCATGCGTCCTGAACCGCGAGCCCGACGTTATCATTGCTGTGGCCACCGAAGGCAGCACCCCAGTCATAGGACGAGTATCCAATATCAAACGACTTGCGCTCGTGGGTGCCGACAACGCTCTTGGAGGCCAAAACCTGCCCGGTGGTTGAATCGACTATGTAAATGGTGGCATTTACTTCGCCTTTACCACCACCGCCACCGATCCTGATGCCCTTGATGCGAAATCCGCCTCCCATGCCGCCAGTGTCGCCCTGGGCATGGGTGATGGCGCCCTTGACCAGCAATTGGGCCGGCGTCATCTGTCCCGTTACCGGCGCCTTTTTACCGCCGGCTGTGCGACCCGATGCGGCAAAGTCCTGTTCGTCCATGGCGGCATAACGCATGTCGGTTTCACCGAGGACAATAAACCTGCCGGTCTGGGTGAGCATGTCGGTCAGTACCGTGCCCCAGGCGTCGCCAATATCCCAACTGCCATACCAGCCGGACCGGTTTTCGAACTGCGAGACGGTAATTGAGTAGCGCAGGCCGCCGGCGGCCTCTTCCGCTTTTGCAGGAAGCATGGGGAAAACGACGGTGACAAGCGCCATGAGAACAAAAGACCGTAAAAATATTTTCATGAGGGTTCTCCGCGTTTTGTTTGGTGAGTGTCAGTGTACATGTATAAATAATAGACCAAAATACAGTTCTTACAAATTTGAGGGGGAGAAGCACTGTTGCGCCCGCATCAAATTCCTGCCTGGAGCATGGGTTATTGATTTTCTCGATTGACCACACGGACCCGTCAAGGTAGTTTATGTTCATGATTAAACTTCATGGCATTATTCTTGGTCTTCTTTGTTTTCTCAGCCCTGCAGCATACTGCGAACTGGCGTCGTCCCCGGCGGTGGACGTGGCAGGGCAAAACTTGGCGCTTGGCTTCTATAGGGAACGCAGGCTGGCCTATGGAAAGGAAATCTATCAGCAGGCTTGCGCGTCCTGCCACGACGATGGTGTGGACGGGGCGCCGGCAATCGGCGATCGGAACGCCTGGTCCCAGCGTTCCCCGTTGTGGTCAACCGTGTTGTTTGAGCATGCAGAAAAAGGTTACCGGGAGATGCCGGCAAAAGGTGATCGCCCCGAGCTAACCGAGCAGGCAGTGGATGCCGCCGGCGAATATCTGCTCAGCATTACCTTTCCGGAATTGCCGCTGGATTGATCCGGGGCGATTCATTATGGCATTGGGCTACTCAAACCCATGGTTGAACACTTCGTTTGAAATGTTGATACGTGTATCGCTGTCCTCACTCTCAATATTATTCGAGTTGTTTCCATGTGCGTCCGTTTCTGTGCGGAGGATTACGTAGTAGCTTGTGTTGGTCAGGAGGCCTGTAATGGTGTGGTTTGTATCCATTTTGGTGGCGGTTGCGCCACCATCAATGAAAGGGCCGGCCGGGGACGTGCTGTACCAGGCACGGTAACGGCCCGCATCATCCGTGTATTCGATGGCATCCCAGGTCAAACCGATATTTGGCGCACCGGTGGTGATGACAATATTGGCCGGTGCTATGGTCTGAGTGGTACTCCAGTCAACACCTATGCTATCCAAAAAGGTGTTCAGGGCAGCGTCAGCAGTGTGCAGTCCGTTCCAGCGCAAACTGATCGACCCCAGGTTGGTCAGATTTGCCAGTTCAACCGGGATGGCGCCGGTGAGTTGATTGGAGTGGAGCCACAGATCGAATAAATTGGTGAGGTTGCCCAGCTCAGCCGGAATGCTGCCGGTCAGTTTATTTCTGTCGACGTAAAGAAACTCAAGATCAGACAGGTTCCCTGTCCCCAACTCCGCCGGAAGGGTTCCATCCAGATTGTTGCTTCCAAGGTAGATTTCCTTGACCACCGTATTTCCATCATCACAGTAGACTTCGTACCAGCTATCGCCACAGGGATCTCCAGTCAACCAGTTGGTGTTGTCAACCCAGTTATCGCCTTGCGTACTGTTGTACAGTGCAACCAGCGCATCGCGACTTGAAACGAAATCCATTGTGCAACCACCCGCTGGGTCGGTGCCGGCCAATTCCCCATCCCAAAAACCGATGAACTCTTCAAATTCAAAGCAAAAATACTGTCCGTCAAATCCATTCGTCGTGGCTTCCCAGATCACGTTATCTGAATCGGGAGATCGATATATGAAGGGAGAATAGCCATCCGCCTGTATGGGTACTACCCCGTATAAAGCCACAATCAGGACGCCGTTGGGAAAAGTGTAGAAAGCCCATTGGTAACCGGACGTGTTTTCATCAAATTCATCCCCATCCAGAAATGTGTAGCGTTCGGCCGTTACCGGGTTGGGGTCCTTATTCTCTCCGATCTTGGCAGCCAGGCCGGCTTCGTCTGGCGAAAATATTTCACTATTCAGGTATTCGTCTGTTGTTGGCTGGTCAAAGGCATCCCAATTAGGGATATCCTGGCAATACGCATTGGCGAGATAGGGATCTGGAAATTGGTTGTTCTGAAAAACCAGGGTGCCCCTGATCAGGGCAGAACCAGCGAAGTATCTGGGACAAAAGTCAGGGTCAGTAATATTGTGAGCAGCGCTCCAAGCGTTAAAATCTATCCGCAGGCTCCGGCGTGCAGCTATTGCATCCGTCACGCTCATCATAAAAAATAGGAGGGCCGCCAGGATGAAGGGGATTTAATATTTTGGAATCGACATAGGCAGAACATTGTAAGGTATCAATCGAAACAAGTCTTATTCTCAGCTGAAACCAGGTTACATTCATGTTCCGATACATCTCTGGGTCAGATAATACATGAGCGCTGTCCTCCGTTACCGCGCTTTTATCAGCTATTCTCACCGGGACGGCCGCAAGGCCACCCGTTTGCATCACAAGCTGGAAGCCTACCGGGTATCGAAGGGCCTGCGCGGCGGCAAAGATGCCAGCGGCGCACACCGTCCCGGTAGGATTCGCCCGGTCTTTCGTGATCGTGATGACCTGGCTACCGCTACCTCCCTGACGCGAAGCATAGAACAGGCGCTCGACGACTCGGAAGCACTCGTTGTGGTGTGCTCACCGGACTCTGTCTCATCGCAATGGGTGAACGAAGAGATACGCTATTTTCGCCGGCAGCACCCTGAACGCCCGGTGTTCGCATTCGTCGTCCGCGGTGACCCGTCAGCAGATCCCATCCTTGAGCCAGGCAAAGCTGCTTTTCCGATCAATCTGCTGTTGTCCGACATCGAGCAGCCGCAAGGCGGCCGAAATGAACCCCTGGCCGCTGATGCACGGCGTGAAGCTGACGGCTTTTCCAAGGCTTTTCTGAAGCTGACTGCGGGATTGATCGGTGTCCATTATGACCGTCTGCGCCAACGTGAATTGCTTCGAAGGCAAAGACACTGGGCGCTGGTGGGCAGTCTTTCATTGCTTCTTGCCGCAGTTTTCGCAGTATTGGCCTGGCGGGCTACCGTAGCGCGAAACGAAGCACGCGCAGCGCGAGCGCAAGCCGAACTGGAATTGCTATCGGAACGCCAGACACGAAATTTTTTGCTGTCGGCCTTTAAGCTGGCTGATCCGGGAGAAGCGCGAGGCACCACGGTCACCGTTCGCGAGGTACTTGACAGTGCTGTCGCCCGTATCGACAGCACGGAATTTGCACGGCCGGTCATCAAGTCACGATTCCTGGCGACCATGGGGCAGGCTTATTCCAGCCTCGGAATGAACCGTCGCAGTGTCGAACTGCTTCGCCAGTCGCTGCAGGCGTTACCCGGGGGTGAAATGTCAGCCGAAACCCGGGTGCAGCGAATCGACAGTCAGCTTGAGCTTTCCGATGTGCTGTTTAGCATGGGGAAATACGATGAAGCACTGGCTTTGCTCAAAGAGGTGGAGTCGGGCGCATCAGCCAGTCACCTCACACCACAGCAGCGCGCGCAGGCGGAAAATATTCGTGGCGACATTCTTTCCTACATGGAACAGGACACCGCGGCCATGGAGGCATACCAGTCGGCATTGAGCGTTATCGACACAGCTTCCCTGTCAGCCGAGGAAAATGCCTCAATCCGTAGCCGCAGCCTGGGCGGAGTAGCTATCCTGTACCACTTTGCCGGCGATTACGATGCCTCTCAGCGCTATTATGCTGAAGCCGTGAATATCCTGTTGCCTGTGTTCGGTGAAATGCACCCGGATACCATCTGGGCGATGATTTCATGGGGCTCGGCCGCCTATTCCAACGGCGACACCAAATCCGCTTTGGAAGCATGGACGCGGTCACTGGCGATTGCCCGGCAAGTACTGGACGAAACTCACCCCGAAGTGGGGACGATCAAGAACAACCTCGCACGCCTGTTGCTTGAAACAGGCGAATATGCCGAGGCTGAAGCCTTGTTGCGCGATGCCCTGGCCGTAGACCGCAACCACCGTGAGGATGACTTTGACGACCTCGCGTATCCGCTAAACAGCCTGGCCCTGGTGCGCATGGCGCAGGGGGATACCGGGGAGGCCACTGAATTGTGGCGTGAAGCACTCCCCATTGCAGAAGCAGCTGGACACCGGATGCTGGGGCCCATACTGACTGGCCTGGCCGATGTTCAATGCCTGAGTGGACAGACCATGAGTGGTATCGAAATGGCCGGTCGGGCGGTCACGGTGAACCAGGAAGAGTTTGGCGCAGATGACTGGCATAGCGGGCGGGCTGTTTTAACGCTGGCCTATTGTCGTAAACTGGGCAGTGAGGGCCTTAACGGGGAAGAAATAGATGGGGAAGAAGTCAAAATGGCGCTAGCCGGTATTATTGAACGCTGGGGTGATGATAGTTATTTCAGTCAGCGCGCGGCGGAGCAACTGGACGTGGTTTTAAAGGCTGAATCGAAATGAGGATTCCATCCCTGCAAACTACCCAACCCCAAAGAGCTCGGTTCATGCGGGCTTTCTCCTTTGGCTAATCGGCTTCGTCAAATCGAATCTGAAGCGGAGCGGGCGATATCGATCGGCGAACCGATCTTAGCATTCGATATTCTGTCGACCCTGGAGAAGGATGTCTATTCCTCGAAGTGTTGGCAACTACTAGGACAAGCCCTGGCAAATTGCGGGTCGCCATATTCGGCGAGAACCATCCTGGAAAAACAATACCAAAATGATTCAACGCCAGAGCTCTGCGCATCGTTGGCTCGGGTTTACAAAGATTTATGGAAGGTTGCCAGGACTTCTGAAAAAAGTCTGGAATATATTACTCGTTCGCACAGCTTGTACGCAGAGTCATCTGAAAAGTACATTCGGATAGGCGATGATCATGAGTCCTACTACACCGCAATAAACGCGGCCTCCACAGCAATCTTCATGGATCGGCGCGACAAAGCAGTGAACTACGCCGAAATGGCCCGTGACTTGTGCATGAAGCTCCTGGCATCACAATCGCAGGAATCAAAACCCTGGATCGAAGCGACTCTTGGAGAAGCTATGATCATCCTGGGTGACCTTGAGCAAGCCAAATACCATTATCGGCGTGCTCAAAACACAAATAGCTGCAAGGGGTCGCACATCGGGACCATGAGGGCGCAAGCCAGGTTGGCTCTGAAATTTTGCGGATTTGGCCCGAATGCACTGGATGCAGATTTTCAAGTGCCGAAGGTGTGCGTATTCAGTGGTCATATGCTGGACAGGGCTGATCAGGAGACGCCTCAGTTTCAACTAGCAGATATTGAAAGGGTGCAGTCGGAGATACACCATTTTTTCGATACGACCTCGATTGGAGTCGCTTATTCCAGCGCTGCATGTGGATCGGACATCCTGTTTCTGGAGGAGGCATCAAATAGAGGCATCGAATCGATAATCGTTCTGCCGTTTTCCCCGGAAGATTTCAAAAAATCGAGTGTCAGTTTTGCTGGTCTGGACTGGGAAAAGCGTTTCGATAAGGTAGTGAGTTCAGCAAGCAATGTTATCAATCTGGATGATGACCCAACTGCACCGGGTTCCATCGCGTTTACCTATACGAATCGATACCTGGATGGAGTAGCGCTGTTACGCGCTCGAGCCCTTGAAACAGAAACTTGCTGTCTTGCGGTTTGGAATCGTTCGGGTTCGCGGACGGGCGGAGGAACAGCTGAAATTGCGAGTCACTGGGAAGCGAAAAGTGCCGATTTGAGTGTGATCGATATTGGCATTCCAAATACTCTTGTCGAAAACTCCCAGCCCGAAAAATCATCGAGAACTCTGGTCTCAGTCGTGTTTGCAGACGTCGTGGGGTTCAGCAAACTCCTGGAACCGCAAATCGCTCCGTACGTGAAAAATTTCCTGGGAGGTGTACGGGAATTATCGAATCGATACAAGGATGAGATGACATTTGTCAACACCTGGGGTGATGCGATTTTTGCTGTCTTTGATTCAGTTGAGAAAGTAGGGGAGTTCGCGCTGGACTTGCGATCGTTCGTTCGGGATACACGTTGGGCAGATAAAGCATTGCCTGAATCACTTAGCATCCGTATCGCGCTGCATGCCGCACCTGCCAGCGCCCTGTTTGACCCGGTACTTGGCAAGACAAACTATTTCGGTCAGCACATCAGTCAGGCAGCCAGGATTGAGCCGATTACTCCGCCTGGAGAGGTTTATGCAAGTGAATCGTTTGCTGCATTATCAGCCAGTGAGGGGGTCGATACATTTGTCTGTGAATATGTTGGCAGGGTTCCCTTAGCGAAGGCGTTTGGCACCTACCCCTTGTTCCATGTAAGGCGTTGCAGAGATAAAGTTTGCCTGTGAACGATTTAGAGGCGGTCCCATTCCTTTGGACAGCTAAACCCAATTTTTCAGTGGAATCCAGCTCACACAAAAGAGTCTCCGGAATACCCGGGGCGATTCATCATTCTAAATTCTGTATTTCCGAATGATCGCCATCCAGTTTTTCATGGCATCAGTGGCCAGTTTTTTGACCGGAAACTCGTCGCCGTTTTTATCGGTTACAAGCAAATATATCGCTCCATCAGCTTTGCGAGCCTTCTGAGTTTGGTCTCTTCTATCAATGTACGCGGTAGCGCCGGCCATGCTTTTTGTGTACTGAACCTTCCGAGTATCCGTTGGACTATTCGTCACTTTTAGGTCTTTGCTCTTGTTGGCGAGGTCTCCCATCATCACCAACGCCGGGTAAGAATTTACTTCAACATCAATTTTCAGCCTCGTTGCTTTCGCCACCCCCTGGACATCATTTTTAATCCAGTCCTTTAAATGCCAGCAGTTCTGAAAAAAGCTCCAGGCATCGTCTTCATATTCCACCGGATTGCGGTTCTGATTGTTTAAAACTTTCTGGAAGGCGCGCGCCATCCGGTCAAATTGCGTCTTGGCTTGAGTCATGTTTTTAAGAAATCTGATGGTGTGAAACTGAATATATCACAGCTAATTAACGGGTAAAGCCGCGATGACATGCTGCTGATTTGGCTAATTGACGTTTTCGAGCTTGAGATGAGGTTTTGCTTGTGGACGAGGAGCGGAATGGCTAACCATATTGGGGGCAGGACAAGTTAGTTCGGCTACCTGCCAGCTGTGTCCAGTATCACGGAAATCAGGACGGAAGAACTATTTTGGGTCGGACGCGGCCAATCATTCAGTCAAAACCTGTTTAAACGAGTACTCCCGGGACTGGCGTGTCTAGCCTTTCGGGTAAGGCACCAGCGGTATCGGATACCGCGCGGCTTCAGCCTGGATGCGCGGATCTTCATGCAAGGACCGGGGCGCAGTGAAGTAGCTGAACATACCAAGTGACCAGGGTAATTTCTTTTCACGAGCCTGTGCCGACCAGTAGAGCGTTTTTTCAACATCACCCAGCGCGGCGTAAATGATGGCCAACGGGATTTCTTTCCTTGACTCTTGCTCGTACCCTTGAGCGACTTCCAGCGCTTTCTCCGGTTGGCCGGCCCAGGCATAGGTCTGCCCCAGCGCGAATGCCCAAAATGGCAAATGGGCAAGGTTCTCATGGGCCGCTATCGCCTCTTCATAGCGACCCTGATCCAGGTATACATTGCCCAACGCCAACCAGGCTATCGGAAACCTGGGACTGAGAGCGATTACATACTCCGCCAGTTCGATGGCCTTTTCGTAGTCGCCGGCGTCACGGTACTGATCGGCCAGCCAGGAAAGATAGAAGGAAGAAAGTGGACTCAATTCGACTGTCTTTTCTCCGGCAGCGATCGCTTCCTCGTCATCGCCCATCATTTCCAGCCACCAAGCCCAGTGAAACCAGGCGTCGGCCAGGCTTGGATTCAGTTCCAGGGCTCGTTTCAGGCTGTTTTCTGCGGCTTCGAAATTCCACTCACCGTACATCTGGACCATCCCCAGCGCCAGGTGCGCTTCCGCCAACGTGGGATCGAGCTCTACGGCTTTCTCGGCGGCCGCCTGTGCTCGTTTTATGGCTTCCATCCTGGGCAGTACGCTGTGCACCAACTCCGAGTAGCCCTGCCCCAGGGCGGCGTAAGCAAGGGCACTGGTCGGGTCGTTGGCCAAGGCTTCTTCAAGAATCTCTATCCCCTTCTGGTATCCTTCCTGGGTTTCCTTTTGGTACTGGAACATCGCCCGCAAATAGGATTCAAACGTTTCGGGGCGGATCATCAGCACACGCGCCAATTGGTCTTCATCCTGGGCTGTCAACTTGACCTGTACGATACGGGCAACCGTTCGGGCAACGCTGGCCTGAATCGCCATTACGTCATCGAAGGGGCGTTCGTAGGTTTCCGACCAAACGTGTTGATCCGAAGCCGCATCAATCAGTTTTACCGAGATGCGGACCCGGTTGCCTTCCCGGAGCACGGCGCCCTCGATAACGTATGCTACACCGAGTTTGCGTCCGATAAACGGCACCCCTTGGCTTGTATTGACCCGGCTGGCAGATGTGCGTGAAGTCACCTGCAAGGCATTGATCTTGCCCAGATTGCTGATAAGCGAATCGTACATCCCAGTGACGAAATACCGCTCCGTGGTCTCCGGGGAAAGATTTTCGAGCGGCAGCACGGCGATCGAATGGGGATTGATGTCACGGGTTTCCGGCGCCACCTCCAGCACCGCGACCTCTTCCAGCGCCCGTTGCGACAGATCGTAAACGCCGACAGATGCCAGCGCAGCCAGGATCAGAAGCAACAGGTAGTCGGTGCGGCCCAGGCGCAACTCGTCTGGCGAGGATTCAACCCCGGTTGCGGTTCGCATGATACCTTGGGCCGTAACGTCGTATCGCCAGCTGAAAATCACCGCGAAGGGAAAACCGCCGAGCATGGCCAGCCAGACGTAACGAATGATCCGTTCATCGAGATTCAGGGCAGGAAGCGCTTCGCTGGCAACCTGTATCAAAACCCAGCCCGCAAGGATATACCACGCCGTCATGCGGAACACACGGCGGCGCCTTAGTTCTTTCACAAGGTTGACGAGCCACATGATCAGATTACCTGAATCACCTCACCAGCAAGTGTACACCTCCGGTAATAAGGTTGCATGTAACTGAAATTTCCAATGAGGCGCGGCATTTAAATCCAGGGGCATGTGCTAGATTTATTCGCCAGTCAGTAAGTGTTCACTTCGGTTCCTGGGTCCTGCGCAAGGCAAGACAATAAATGTGGTATCGAAAACCTCCAAGATCTGGTGTCGAGACCAGTCAAGGTAGAATCGCGATTTGCGACAAATCGGTTTACACACGGTTTTTGGGATGATTTGTTCTGTTTCGGGTCGGAGAGATAGTCAATTGCAGAGGGCGGCTTCCGGTTCTACCCAGTAAGCGGCCATTCATCGAGTGTGAATTTTGGCGCCGGTTTCTCTGCAGTCGACCAGGGAGTAGCTATTAATCAGCCGTCAGAAAGTGGCATTTCATGCCCAAGCAGTACCTTTTTTGTTTTGGTAAAATGATCGTTAAGGGCTAAGAAAACTAATTGGCACGGATGCATCAGGTATGGATGTAGAAGTGTAAATCATCGCCAATCGGCAAATCGCTCTTCTATATCCGTTGCACCACTCAAAACCGGCGTGTCTCGACATTTCGAGTTTTGATTGCCAGCTCATGCTGGCGGGAGGTTCCAATGTTAAAGCGGGTTTTAGTCCTCTCTATCGTTCTCGCTTGGACCATTTTTTCAGTCTTGTTGGTCTTCATCCAAGAAAGAGCAGTAGCATTAGAAATTGAAGGGAGTACACTGCACGACGCCCAGTCTGCGACCTTCTCATGTGGCAACGATACGGTGGTTTTGGTGATCGACCCCCTGCTCGTCGATCCGATCCGTGTTTCCCTCGATCAGTTTGAAGCAGATTTGTGCGACGATGGTTACAACACCATTGAAAACTCCGTTGGTTTCGCTGATCCGGCAGAGTTAAGGAGCTACCTTCAACAACTTTGGGACCAACCAGAAATAGGCCTTGCCGGCGCAATTCTGATTGGCGATATTCCCCATCCGTATCAGTGGGTTGAAATAACATTTTCTAACCCGGATTTCGATCCCCTGGAAGAAGAAGTAATCAGCTTTCAGTATTACTCTGACCTGAATGGCATCTTTGCGAAATCATCCAATTACGTGTCCCCAGGTGGTCATGAATTTTCCTTTGATCTCCATAGTGGAGCAGTTGATTGGGAGCTCTGGGTGGGTGTGCTTCCATACTACAAAGGTAATTTGACATCGACTATCGATGCACTCAATCGTTATTTTACAAAGAATCATGCCTTTCGGACAGGTCTGCTAAGGCGCCCCAATGTCTTTCTTCAGATCAGTGAACTTCTGGACAATGTGGAGTATCTGCGCTCTGGGCAGTATGTATGGACGCCGTTCGCTACTGCGGATAACGCTCGTCTTTACGCTGGTGACGTTTCTGGCGGTTATGCAGACCTCGCGGCTGGAGTCGCTAAATTCACCGTTGTCGGCGCGCATGGGTATTGGGGTGCGAGTGGGCAACTCTCCATCGCTGAAGTCGAGGCGAATCCTGTTAAGACGATTCTGTTCTGGAGCAGTGGCTGCGCGATCGGGAACCTCGATTACGACGACAATTTCCTGACCTCGATCCTATACAGCAAAACCAGCGAAGTATTGGTCGCAAAGGGTACGACGAACGACTCCGGAGGGATGGGAACCAACTTGAATGGCTTCTATGGTCACAACATCGCCACTGCTCTGTCCACCGGCGCCTCTCTTGGCGACGCCATATTGAGCCATGTAAACGTGCCACTCATTGATCCCTGGTCAAAAAGTCGTGAGTTTCATTTAGGTACACCCGTTGTGCTAGGTGATCCAACGCTGAAATTCGAGCTAAACAAGGGCCTGGAAATCAACGCTGGCCACTCAGGGGCTTGGTACAATGTGAATACATCGGGACAAGGGTTCCTAATTGATGCCTATCCCAATCCGGACGGGAGCAATTTCATTTTCGTGGCGTGGTTCACTTATGGCTATGACATGGCATCCGGGCATCGCTGGTTGACGGCGCAGGGGGAATTTACGGGTTCGACCGCGGAGATTGCACTGTACGAGACTACTGGCGGGCTGTTTGATGACCCGCAGGCGGTGGACACTGTTCAGGTGGGCACGATGAGTATCGATTTCACCGATTGTTCCAACGCGCAACTAAGTTATTCCATAACCGATGAAGGCGCTGAAGGAGACATGACAATCGTTCGTCTCATCCCAGGAGGGCAGGCGCTGTGCGAGGAACTCGCTGGATTTGATTGACGAAATCCCCAAGTTCTGCTGAGTTTATTGATTTTTGTTGTTTTCTAGTGCGCCATTTTTATAATTCTGAAAAGAAAAAAGGCCTACGCAATACGTAAGCCTCTGATTTAATTGGTGGTGATGGGTGGACTTGAACCACCGACCTCAGCATTATGAATGCCGCGCTCTAACCAGCTGAGCTACATCACCGAAATTGAGCCCGCATGCTACACCGGTATCCTGAAGGAAGCGGGGCGCAAATTTTCTATTCCCCGGCGGCGAATGTCAACCCGCAAATACCCAAAATTCAAGAAAAAGTCGATAGGTATGTCCTAAAACCGGTAACCGTAGGCCTTCAAGAACCGGTCGCCGATCTCATCCAGGGTTGGATTGTGATTCTGGCACCCCTGGTGGGCGATCTTGATGGAGCCCATAACCGAGCCAATCCGGCACATCGTGACCAGGTCGAGGTCGTTCAAAAGGCCGTACAGCAGGCCGGAGCGGAAGGCGTCGCCGCAACCGGTGGGATCCTCGATCGCATCAGCCTTGACCACGCTGACTTCCTGTTCACCGTCTCGTGTCCGGATGAGGGATCCCTCAGGGCCGCGGGTTACGATCAGCGCTTCTACCTGTTTTGCTATGGTTTCCCCGTTCTGGCCGGTGCGTTCCTTGAGCAACTGAAATTCATAGTCGTTGACAACTACATACCGGGCTTCCTGGACAAACTGCGCCAGTTCCTCGCCATTGAACAGAGTGATGCCCTGTCCGGGATCAAAAATATGTGGAATTCCATGCTCGACGAAATCCTGACTGTGCTGGATCATGGCCATTTTGCTGTCCGGCGCCACAATGCCGATCCGGATATCCTGCGTCTTTTCTATTTTGTTCAGGTAGCTGTGTTGCATGGCTCCGGGGTGGAAGGCGGTGATCTGGTTATCGTCAATGTCAGTGGTTATAAATGCCTGGGGTGTAAATTCACCCTTCATGTGCCTGACGTAGCGGCGGGATATGCCCAGCTTGTCCAGGTGTTTTTTATAGGGTGTGAAGTCATCGCCCACGGTGGCCATGGGAAATGGCTCGCCTCCAAGCAGCTTCAGGTTATAGGAGATATTGCCGGCCACTCCGCCAAATTCCCGCCGCATCTCGGGAACCAGGAAGGCTACATTCAACATATGTACCTTGTCCGGAAGAATATGCTTCTTGAACTGATCGGGGAACACCATGATGGTGTCATATGCCAATGAACCACAGATAAGGGCGGACATGTTTTCCTCGTTAACTGATATACATTCGTGCGCAGTTTACTGGATTTGACCAGGGGTATGGAAATTGTGATTTATTCATCTCTGCGTGGGTGATATATCAGTTTGGCGCCCCTGCATATATCAGCCAAGGGGAGAGCCGTTCAAGAAACCCCGGAAAGCGCATAAACACTGGTTTCCAAGTGGATTCCAGGTGGATTTGAACTTGCGGGAAACTGCATTGGCTGATACATTACACAGCCTGACCACTGAGTGGTTCAACGGATTTCTGACATCATGGTTTTCAAGCGTCTTCGCGGACTATTTTCTAACGATCTGTCTATCGACCTGGGAACGGCCAATACGCTGATTTTTGTGCGGGGCCAGGGCATCGTGTTGAACGAGCCCTCGGTGGTTTCCATACGCATGGATCGTGGGCCTGGCGGGCCACAACATGTGGCAGCGGTGGGGACCTCCGCCAAGCAAATGCTGGGAAGGACGCCGGGTAATATCCGCACGGTCCGGCCACTGAAAGATGGCGTGATCGCCGACTTCAACATGACCGAGGCCATGCTGCAGCATTTTATCCGCAAGGTACATACTTCGCGATTCCTGCGCCCCAGTCCGCGGGTGCTGGTGTGCGTGCCTTGCAATTCAACGCAGGTGGAACGCAAGGCCATCAAGGAGTCGGCCGAAGGCGCCGGCGCCCGCGAGGTCTTCCTGGTGGAAGAGCCAATGGCCGCTGCTATCGGCGCCGGCATACCGGTACACGAAGCACGCGGCGCCATGGTGCTGGACATCGGTGGCGGCACCTCCGAGGTCGCGGTCATCTCTCTCAATGGTCTGGTTTATGCCAACTCGATCCGGGTGGGCGGGGACCAGTTCGATGAAGCCATCATTAACTACGTCCGCAGGAACTACGGCACGCTGATCGGCGAGACAACGGCTGAACGGATCAAGATCAAGATCGGCTGCGCCTGGCCGGATGAGGTGCCCGAAACCATGGAAGTTTCGGGAAGAAACCTGGCCGAAGGTGTGCCACGAAATATCACAATCTCGAGCAATGAAGTGCTGGAGGCCATGAACGAGAGCCTCTCCAGCATTCTGGCGGCGGTCAAGACCGCGCTCGAACAGACCCCGCCCGAGCTATGCTCAGATGTTGCCGAGACGGGCATTGTCCTGACCGGCGGCGGCGCCCTGCTGCGCGGTATCGACCGTCTCATCGGTGAAGAGACGGGTTTGCCCGTGTTCCCTGCCGAAGATCCACTGACATGTGTCGCCAGGGGTGGTGGGCGCGCACTCGAACTCATGGATCAGAACGACGGCGATTTCTTTACTACGAGCTAGCTGTGAATTCCAGCAGCGTTGTTCACCTTTTTGCTGTGCTACTTGCTGGCGCGCCAGTCCGAAGCAAGGAGTCTCCTTCCAGCACACGGCATAAACCCGTCCATGGGGCCTCCTCTTGCAACATCGTGTTGCAAAGGGTCCTGGAAGGAGACCCCTTATTCCGAACTGGCTTCTACTAAACTGAAAGATGAACCGAAAACAAAAAAATACAAAAAGACCCGGTGTCTACAACGCTGCTGGAATTCATTCGGGCTATCAGGTCAGGTTTTGGTAACAGGAAGCTCCGGAACAGACACCAGGTTTTTTGGGCCGGCGGCCCAGACGGCGCGGCTGATGCTGTATGGGCTATTGGCGGTTGTTTTGATGGCGATGGACCAGCGCGGTCATTATGTGCCGCGAATCCGCAGCATGGCCATGTACCTGGTCGAGCCGGTTTACCACGTTGTGGAGTGGCCGGTTCGTGCGGCGCGGAACGTGTTCGGACAACTCCAGTCCCATCGCTCGCTGCGGCACGACAATGAAGCCCTCAGGCAACAACTGCTCAGCCAGCAGGGCGCTTTGCAGCGCTTTGCAGCCCTGACCGAGGAAAATCGCAGGCTTCGCTCCCTGATTGAAGGTGCACAGGGGCAAACTTTTGAATTCCAGTTTGCCGAATTGGTTGGCGTTGACCTCGATCCTTTTTCCCACAAGATCATTGTCAACCGGGGCGCCCTCGATGGTGTGCAGCCGGGCCAGGCTGTAATCGATGGCGCTGGAGTGATGGGGCAGGTAGAGGACGTTCGCCCCCATTTTTCCACCATTCGATTGATTTCCGATCCCAATCACGCCTTGCCGGTGCAGATCAATCGAACCGGCTTGCGTACCGTTGCGTTCGGCTCGGGTGAAACGGGTGCGCTCAGGATACTCGGCATTCCCCGGCAGGCCGATGTCCGCGAAGGCGATCTTATTGTCACTTCCGGCCTGGGAAACCGGTTTCCGGGCGGGTACCCGGTGGCTGTCATCAGCCTCATCGACCGGCACGAAGGGCAGACTTTTGTAACGGTGGAGGCCATGCCGCTGGCCGCACTGGACCGGGGCAGGGAGGTGCTCCTGATCCGCACACCGGAGGTAATCGAGGAAGAAATACCTGATGCTGAGGATGCAGTTGACGGGGAGGGCGGGGAATGAATCGTCGACGCGACCGTGCGGGTGTGATTATCGTGACCCTGGTTGTGGCCATCGTGCTGACGCTGGTTTCCCTGCCGCCGGCACTGGATGCCTTGCGTCCCTACTGGGTGGCGCTGGTATTGATCTACTGGTGCCTTGAAACACAAGGTCTGATCACGCTGGGAATCGCTTTCAGTATCGGCTTGTTACTCGATTTATTGACCGGAAGCCTGCTCGGCCTGCACGCACTCAGCCTGGTCATCCTGGTTTACCTGGTCACACGATTTCGGGCGAGACTGCGCTTTTACCCGACCTGGCAACAGGCGCTTTCCGTGTTCGCGCTGCTGTTGAATGACCGCATAATCCTGTTGTGGATCGTCAGTCTGCGTGGTGATCCCTCTGCCGTCGCTTGGCTTTTGGTTGCCGCCCATCGTGGGAACCTTGATGTGGATCCCGGTATTCCTGCTGATCGATCGCTTCAGGAGCAACGTGCGCCGCCGCGCAGCATCCCGGTGACTACGCAGTGAACATAAGCTATGACAAGCTGCATCCGGGAACCCCAGCCAGCCGCTGAAAGACCAGGTGCTGGAAGGCAATTTGTTTACCAACCGGGCACTGACCGCCTTCGGGCTTGTTCTGGCCGCCATATTTCTGCTGGGTCTGCGTTATTTCTACCTGCAAGTCATAAGCCATGACGAATTTTCGACCCGGTCGATCAACAACCGGGTGCGGATCGTTCCCGTCGCCCCCAACCGGGGATTGATTTACGACCGGCGGGGGCGGCCAATCGCACAGAACCTGCCTGCCTACCGCCTGGAACTGGTGCCGGAGAAAATAGATGACCTGGAGGCGACGATTCTTGCCCTGGGAGAAATCATCGAACTGCCGGATGATGTGCTGGAGAAATTCCAGAGTGCACGGAAGCGGCGCCGGGTTTTTGACAGTGTACCGCTTAAGTTCAGCCTTGCCGGGGAGGAAGTGGCCCGGTTCGCGGTGGACCGGCATCGATTTCCTGGAGTGGAAGTCGTCCCCTATCTCGCACGGCATTACCCTTACGGTGAATTGCTCACGCATGTCCTGGGTTACGTGGGCAGGCCGGATGAAGATGACTTGCGGCGTGTTGATGCCGGTAACTACCGCGGCACCACGCACATCGGAAAGGTCGGTATCGAGCGTTATTACGAAGATGAACTGCACGGTGTCAGCGGTGTTGAAAAAATTGAAACCAATGTCCAGGGCCGCAGGCTCCAGGTCCTGGACCGCCAGGATCCGGTTCACGGTGACGACCTGATCCTTTCGCTGGATGTATTGGTGCAGCAGGCAGCCTGGGATGCGCTGGGCGAGCGGGCCGGGGCCGTGGTCGCGATTGACCCGAATGACGGTTCTGTCCTGGCCATGGTCAGCAAACCGTCTTTTGACGCCAACCTCTTTGTGCATGGCATCAGCGGGCCGGACTACCGGGCCATTCTCAGTGCGCCGGACCGGCCCCTGTTCAACCGTGCGCTCCAGGGGTGGGTTACGGGCCGGGTTCCACGATTAAACCCTTTATCGGTTTAGCGGGGCTGGAGTTGGGGGTGGTTACACCGGAAAAGCAGGTTTTCTCCACCGGTCAATTTTTCCTGCCGGGTGTTGCGCGCCCGTATCATGACTGGAAACCCGGTGGGCACGGATGGGTCAATATTTATGGCGCCCTGGAGCAGTCGGTCAATACCTATTTTTACCAGTTGGCGCTGGACATGGGAATTGACGACATGCATGACTTTTTGTCCCGTTTTGGGTTTGGCGGCAGAACCGGCGTGGACCTGTTGGGTGAAATCCCCGGCGTACTGCCATCCCGGCAATGGAAGCGGGGGCAATTCGGCCAGCCCTGGTATCCGGGTGAAACGGTCATTGCCGGCATCGGTCAGGGTTTCATTGTCACCACGCCCCTGCAGTTGGCCACGGCGCTTGCGGCGCTGGTCAATGGCGGCGCCCGGTTCGCCCCCAGGCTGTTGTTTGCCTCCAAGAGCGCCGGTGGCGGGCAGGCGCAAAGACTGAAAGCCCCGGTGGTGCAGCAGATCCCGGTTGATGATCCCGCCAACTGGGATATTGTGCGCGAGGGCATGAGACGTGTGGTGCATGGTGAGAAAGGTACGGCTCGTCGAATCAAGCCGGAATCGGGCTACCAGATCGCGGGCAAAGAGCGGCACCACGCAACTGGCGGCACAGGAAGGTGGCGTCAAGCAGAAAGCATCGCAAACGGCAGTGCACCTGCGCCACAATGCCCTGTTCATCGCTTATGCTCCTTTTACCCATCCGGGAATCGTGGTGGCCGTTGTGGTCGAACATGGTGGCGGGGGATCAAAAGAAGCGGCGCCGGTGGCGCGAGCCGTGATCGATTCCTGGCTGAACCAGGAACCGTTGAGATGAAGCGGATTCTGCCAGGGTGGGTCAAGTGGCCACAGCTGGATTTTCCCCTGCTGCTGTCCTTGCTGTTACTGATGGGTTTCGGCCTGTTGGTTCTGTACAGCGCCTCCGGGCAGGAAATGCCGATGGTTTACCGCCAGGCTACGCGCATCGCGATGGGTCTTGCAATCATGTTAATGCTTAGCCAGGTTCCCCCGCACATTCTGAGGCTCTGGACGCCCTGGCTGTATACGCTCGGAATGGTTCTCTTGCTTGCAACCTGGTTTTTCGGGGTGGGAAGGAGCACCAGCCGCTGGCTGGACCTCGGCCTGTTTCGCTTTCAGCCGTCAGAGATTATGAAGCTGGGTATTCCGATGATGGTCGCCTGGTATCTGCACCCCCGCAGGTTGCCGCCGGACTTGATCACCATGCTGGTTTCGATTGCCATTATCCTGGCGCCCGTCCTGCTGATTGCCCGCCAGCCGGACCTGGGTACTGCGCTGCTGGTGGCGGCAAGCGGTGGCCTTTGACGCTTTTCCTTGCGGGCCTGCAGTGGCGCTACATCATGGCAGTGGCTGGCCTGGCCGCAGCGGCTGCGCCCGCTCTGTGGTACGTCATGCATGAATATCAGCGCAACCGGGTGCGGACATTTCTGGACCCTGAGTCCGATCCGCTGGGGAGTGGCTGGAATATTATCCAGTCAAAAATCGCTGTCGGCTCAGGCGGTGTACTGGGTAAGGGCTGGTTGAATGGCACCCAGTCAAATCTCGAATTCATACCCGAGCGCCACACGGACTTCATCCTGGCCGTACTATCCGAGGAATTTGGCCTGATGGGCGTTCTTGCGCTATTCGCGGTCTATGTCTTTATCACGGGCCGGGGGTTTATATATTGCAAGCAATGCCAGGAACACCTATTCGCGTTGCTGGCTGGCAGCCTGAGCCTGACCTTTTTTGTCTACGTGCATGGTCAATGGTGGAATGGTGTCAGGAATGCTGCCGGTAGTGGGTGTTCCTTTACCGCTGGTCAGCTATGGTGGAACATCCATCGTGACACTTTTGGCCGGTTTCGGCATATTAATGTCCATTCATGGCCACCGGAATTTCATACGTTAGCCCGCATGTGCGGCTTAATAATACGCCTTGGGGAAAATCAGATAAAATGCAGCTTGTTATGCTTAACGGAACACAATTGTTTATGAAACGGACTCTCACCCTTGCCCTGGTTCTGATACTGAGCACCTCCTGCCTGGCCCAGCAGCACCCGGGAGCAGAGGAATTTGCGGCAAAAGCAGCGTCGGAGAGCGGATTGGACCAGGCAGAGGTTTTGCAGTTGCTGCAGAACGCCCGTTTCAAGCAATCCATCGTTGATGCAATGACCCGTCCGGCAGAGGCCAAGCCCTGGCACAAGTACCGGCCGATTTTCATTACCGACAAGCGAATCAATGGAGGCGTGGCATTCTGGCGGGAGAACGAAGCACTGGTCAGCAAGGCGGCGGAACAGTTTGCTGTCGATCCCCAGATCATCGTGGCAATTATTGGCGTGGAAACGTTGTATGGCCGCATCACCGGCAACTACCGCGTCCTCGACGCACTGGCCACGCTGTCTTTTTATTATCCCGACACGGGCAATGACCGTTCCGCCTTTTTCTCCAGTGAGTTGATGAATTTCATCATGCTGGGGACCGAAGAAGGCCTGCCGCTGAAGGAAGTCAAGGGGCTCCTATGCCGGCGCGATGGGGCTGGGTCAATTCATGCCCAGCAGCTACCGGGAATACGCAGTGGACCTTGATGGTGACGGGCGCCGCGATTTGTGGAGTTCCATGGATGATGTGATCGGAAGTGTGGCCAATTACCTGCACCGCCATGGCTGGCAATACGGTGAGCCGGTCACCTTCGCGGCCAGGGTCCGGGATGACGCCGATATGGACCTGGTTTCCAGGCGCGATTTCAAGGTAAAGCTGGCGGTTGATGAACTCGCGGCGGGTGGTTTTGAATCCACTGAACCCGTCAGCGGAGATACCCTGGCTGCGGTGGCGCGCCTGGAAGAATCGGAAGGGATGAGTTACTGGCTCACGTTCAAGAATTTCTACGTCATTACGCGTTATAACCGCAGTCCCTTGTATGCCATGGCTGTGTATGAACTGAGCGAAGCGGTCAAAGCAGGATTCGAAGAGTAATGAACCCGCAGAGTATGCCAATATCCCGGCCCCGGCTTGTTCACGCACACCTGATCATGGCGGGACTGCTGGGCCTGTTACTGATCTCCTGTGCCGGTGAGCAGAAAAAAGAACCTGAACCCGGTGATGGCCCATCCACCCTCGACCTCAAAGCCAGTGATGTGACAGACGCTGTACCACATGCTGAACCACTTGCGCGATACGGCAACCACTCTCCCTACGAGGTCTTCGGCAAGAAATACACCGTGCTGCAAAGCAACCGGGGATATCATGAACAGGGTGTAGCTTCCTGGTATGGAAGCAAGTTTCACGGACGCCGTACTTCCAGCGGCGAGCCCTACGACATGCACCTGGCCACAGCCGCCCATAAATCCCTTCCGCTACCCACCTATGCCGAAGTCACCAACCTGGACAATGGCCGCAAGGTTATCGTCAAGATCAATGATCGCGGGCCATTCAAGAATGGCCGCCTGATTGACATGTCCTATGGCGCTGCACTGCGCCTGGACATGATTGCCACGGGTACGGCACGGGTTGATGTCCGGGTGATTGATGTTTATCCCGGTTCTGAAGGGCAAGCCATCGCTGATACCGGGGTCGTCAATGGAGTTCATGCGGAACTGATGCGGGGAATAAGCAGGAAACCTGGCTGCAAGCCGGGGCTTACGGCAAGCGTGAAGGGGCGGAGAATCTGGCTGGCCAGTTGGAGCGGGCAGACGTGTCCCCGGTCTCCATCCACAACACCGGCAATCTTTTCCGGGTCTGGCTCGGGCCCTATTTGAGCTCGGTCGAGTTAGAATCAGTAATCGCCCGGGTCATTGAACTTGGCTTTCGAGCGCCCGCATAGAGTGAGGCGCTGAATATTCAGCCGGTCATAAGTAAGGAATAGTAGTCCAAAAAATGAACAGAAACATTCTCATCACACTCATTTTGGCGGGGTTTGTCACCCTGGCGCATGCACAGACACCCATACCCAATACACCGTCACTCAACAAGCCATCACCCAACGCCGGCGCGCGTCCAGTACCCGCCGCGCCCGCTTTGGGCGCAAAAAGCTACCTGTTAATGGACTTCAACAGCGGGCGCATCCTGGTTGAGCAGAACCCGGACCTGCAGGTGGAGCCAGCCAGCATTACCAAACTCATGACGTCCTATGTGGTGTTCAAGGAACTCGCCGAGGGGAATATCACCCTGGAGGAAACCGCGGCGGTGAGTGAAAAAGCCTGGCGCACCGGTGGTTCACGCATGTTTATTGAGCCCGATATGCAGGTAAGCGTGGAAGACCTGATCAAGGGCATGGTGATCCAGTCAGGCAATGATGCCAGCGTGGCCCTGGCCGAGCACGTGGCGGGCAGCGAGGACGCCTTTGCCAGCCTGATGAATCACTATGCTGAATTGCTGGGCATGACCGGCACTTCTTTCATGAATTCCACCGGCCTTCCTGACCCGCAACACTACACGACAGCGAGGGATATTGTGCTGCTCAGCGCGGCCATTATCCGCGAATTCCCAGGATACTACGCGTGGTATTCAGACAAGGAGTTCACCTTCAACAACATCCGGCAACACAACCGCAATACCCTGTTGTGGCGCGATCCGGCGATTGACGGCCTCAAGACCGGCCACACCGAGGCAGCCGGCTATTGCCTGGCCACGTCCGCCAAGCGCGATGGCATGCGGCTGCTCAGCGCGGTCATGGGCTCTGCTTCGGAGAGCAGCCGCGCCAGTGAAAGCCAGACCCTGCTCAATTACGGTTTCCGTTTTTTTGAAACCGTGCAACTGTACCAGGCGGGGCAGGAGTTGGCGCGCGGCCATGTTTGGAGAGGGCTGACGGATGAGGTCACGCTTGGCCTGCAAGAGCCCCTGTTCATTACCATTCCCCGTGGGCCGTTACGATGATCTGGACGCACAGGTTGAAATGCAACCCTGAGTTGAGTGCACCGCTTGCAGCCGGCGTCACGGTCGGGAAAATCACCGTTCAACTCGGTGAAGACCTGGTTGCAAGCCGCGACCTGGTGACGCTCAGCGCCGTGGAAGAGGCGGGATTTTTTGGCAGATCCTGGGATAGTCTCCGGCTCTGGTTTGACGGATTATTTGAAGATGACGAATGAAAATGAAAAGACTCTGCTGGAATTTCCATGCAGCTTCCCGATCAAAGCAATGGGACGGCAAAGTGACGAATTCGAGGCGATCGTAAGCGGGATCGTAGGCAGGCATGCGCAATTGTGGCCGGATGAACCGATCCGGTCCGTACCCAGCAAGGCAGGAAATTTCGTTTCCGTGACCGTAACGGTAGAAGCACAGTCGAAAGCGCAACTGGATGCCATTTACCAGGAACTGACCGATTGTGAACAGGTGCTGATGGCGCTTTGAACGGTAATGCCGGGTTATTTACCAATTTTCCAGATTCCCTTTTCCATGAAAGCCTCAATGGTTTGGCGGTGTGCTTTGTTGATTAGATTGGAATGAGAAATATTTTCTTGTTTTGCGTATTCTGCAAGTGTGATTATTTCTTTGCTCTCAAGATAGGCCAGTCTTTTGTGATAGCTGTTGGTTAATGCCTTGCCAATAATCTCTTCCATAATTATGGTCTTACCATTGCTGTCAAATTCCTGAAAAGCATTGTAGTAGGATTTTCGATCTATGAATTTTATATTGATAGGAACGAATCCTTCACGTAAAAGAATGTAATTGTTTATCACCCTTCCGATACGGCCATTGCCGTCTATAAAGGGGTGAATATGTTCAAAAGTGAGATGCAGGCGGGCAATTCTTTTTATGATATTGATGGTGGGGTTTACGTGGTACGTTACGAACATTTCTTCAAGTTTGTTTACAACCAGTTTGGGATCAAGGGCAATATGGTCGCCAACGCGCACCCATTCATCTTCGTTTCTAAAACGTCCTGCCACATCATCACGAATGTTGGAGAGCAGCATTTTATGCAAAAGCAGAATCACATCCAGATTCAGCTCCTGTTCTTTCGCTTTGGTGTTTATGTAGGATACAACCCGTGCCAAATTCTTTGTTTCAAAAAGTTCCCGCTCAGAAATGAACCTGTCCAGATCTATCTGCAATAGGATTTTTTCTGTTTCTTCCAGGCTAAGCGTGCTGTTTTCAATCGCATTGGAGTTATAGACTTGTTCCCCTACTTCCGTGTCATTGATTATCTGCAATAAGGCATCTTTTTTCACCGCAGCTCTAAAGTAGCGCTCCCGCAATAGATTTATTTTCCTGAATACGGCTAATGTTTTTGCCATGTGTGTAGCTCACCTATTTACACGATTTAATGACTATAGTCGTAAATTATACCAGAAAATACTAATAGATTAACGATTAACTACATATAAACGTGAAAATATGAATTTATTTTCCTGAATACGGCTAATGTTTTTGCCATGTGTGTAGCTCACCTGGTTTATTTTACTTATACTCCGCTCTGAATCATGTCTGCTAGCAAAACAGCCACAAAACGCCTCCTTGTTCGACAGCTGGGGCTTGCTGATTACGAGCCAGTCTGGCATGCCATGCAGGCATTTACCGACCAGCGCGATGAAAACACCGTTGATGAACTCTGGCTGGTGCAGCATCGGCCGGTGTTCACCCAGGGCCAGGCCGGAAAGGCCGAGCATGTGCTGGCGCCTGGTGATATCCCCGTCGTCCAGGTCGACCGGGGTGGGCAGGTAACCTATCACGGCCCCGGCCAGATTGTCGCTTATCCCCTGGTGGATATCCGCCGCAGTGGTGTGGGCGTTCGTGATTTCGTAAACCGCATCGAGGAGTCCATTATCCAGGTGCTGCACCATTACGGTGTCAACGGTGTGCGCTGCAAAGGGGCGCCGGGTGTTTATGTCAATGGAGAGAAAATTGCATCCGTCGGCCTTCGAGTGCGGCTTGGACGAACTTTCCACGGCCTGGCCTTTAATATCGACATGGACCTGGAGCCGTTCCAAAGAATTAACCCCTGTGGTTACGAGGGACTCGTGGTTACGCAACTCAAGGCATTTTCGCCCATTTTGTTCAGCGAAGTCGAAAGCCGGCTGGTGGACAGCATTACGGCGCAACTGGGGTATAGTGAAGTCATCAGGCCGGTGGACAAGCCTGGAAACCTCAGATTTGGCACGAATTGGCGGAGGAATTTGAATTGAGCCAGGGCGATAAACAGGCTGACAGGATCGCCATCCGGGTTGGTGGCGCAAAGGAACTGGGTGCTGAGAAAATGTCGCGAAACACGGCCAGTTTCGACACCGACGCTCCGCGCTTGCGTAAGCCACCTTGGATTCGCGTGCGCCTGCCCGCGGGGAATGCCGTGGCGGATCTGAAATCGAGACTCAGAAACCGGGATTTGGTCACAGTCTGCGAGGAAGCATCCTGCCCGAATATCCACGAGTGTTTTTCCAAGGGAACGGCCACGTTCATGATCCTTGGTGAAGTCTGCACCCGGCGTTGTTCTTTCTGTGACGTGGCTCACGGCCGCCCCTTGCCGGTGGACGAAAATGAGCCTGACCGCCTGGCCAAAACCATCCACGACATGAAGCTGAAGTACGTCGTAATCACCTCGGTGGACCGCGATGACCTCAGGGATGGCGGCGCCGGCCATTTCGCCGCATGCATAGACCGGATTCGTGAACTCAGCCCCGATGTCCGGGTGGAGATCCTGGTGCCGGACTTTCGCGGCAAGGGTAAAATGGAACGGGCGCTGGACATCCTGTCCACATCTGCGCCGGATGTTTTCAATCACAATCTCGAAACAGTGGAATCACTGTACCGCAACGTCCGCCCCGGGGCGGACTACCAGTGGTCGCTGGATCTGCTGGCCCGGTTCAAACAACAGCATCCGGATATACACACCAAGTCAGGCATCATGCTGGGCCTCGGCGAAAACCTTGAGCAAGTTGAAAAGACCCTCAGGGACTTGAGGGATCACCGGGTGGACATGATTACTATAGGCCAGTACCTGCAACCCACGGCGCACCACCACCCGGTGATGCGTTACTGGACACCCGAAGAATTCGAGAACCTGGCTGAATTTGGCTATGGGACTGGGTTTTACGCACATGGCTTGTGGGCCGCTGGTAAGATCCTCCTACCACGCCGACCTGATGGCGAAAGAGTCTGGCCTGGCTTAGGGCTTGTTCACAAATGCCGCTCCGGTCAGCCAGGAAAGGGAACCGTTCGGTCTGTTTTACCGCGAAATTTTGAACCTGTGCATTGAATTCTTTGTCTGAAACATGCATTAATAGGGGTTCCCGCAAGCGCATCGGCGCGAAAAAGGGTGGTTTCCAGGTTATTTCAGGAGTTTATACGTGAGACGCATATCGATTCTAATTGTATTCTTGCTGGTCAGTTTACCGGCATGGGCAGCGGTGGATGCGGGTACATCTCTGGCCCTCGAGCCCAGTATAGATCAACGCTACGCCACCAACCTGGCCACGAAGTTCCTGACCAACTGGCATTACAAGGATACGCGCCTGGACGATGAGCTTTCGAGCAAAATATTCGACGGATACCTCAAGCTCCTGGATCCCAACCGGGTTTATTTTCTCGCAACGGATATTGAGACGTTCGAGCGTTATCGAAGCGGTTTGGATGATGCACTCCGGCACTCCGACCTGTTGCCGGCCTATGAAATATTCAATATCTATGTGGATCGTGTCAGGCAGCGCGTCAATTATTCCCGCTTGCGGGTTAAGCAGCCGTTTGATTTCACCATAGACGAATATTATCCGTATGATCGCGAGGATGCAGACTGGGTTCCAACCACGGAGGAGCTGGATGCGTTGTGGCGTTTGCGCGTCAAAAACGATTACCTCCGCCTGAAGTTGACCGACAAGGAAGATGCGGCCATCGTAGAAACACTGTCCGAGCGATACGACAACCTGGAACGTAGAATCAATGAGCTGAATACGGAAGACGTATTCCAGTTTTTCATGAATGCATTTGCTCAATCCATTGAACCGCACACGGCCTACCTTTCTCCAAGGACTTCCGCGAATTTCGAAATCTCGATGAAATTGTCATTGGAAGGTATTGGCGCACTGCTGGGACGGGAGAGTGAGTACACCACGATTTCAAGAGTCGTAGCGGGCGGTCCTGCTGCGCAAGACGGGCGCCTGAAGGCCGGCGACCGCATTACTGCCGTCGGCCAGGGCCGGGAAGGCAAAATGGTTGATGTCATTGGCTGGCGCGTCGACGATGTGGTAGACCTGATCCGCGGTCCCAAGGACACGGTCGTACGACTCGAGGTCCTGCCGGAGGATGTAAGCATCAGTGGTCCCCACCAGCGTCATCGACATCGTGCGCAACGAGGTCAAGCTGGAAGAACAGGCGGCCAAGAGCGAAATCATCGAATTGCCGGTGGATAGTTCTGTGGGGGGCTCCGACAACGAGGTGGTTAAAATTGGTGTGATCAACCTGCCGGTTTTCTACCTCGATTTCAACGGCCGGGCAACCAACAAACCGGATTACCGTTCCAGCACGCGTGACGTGCGCAAGCTTATTGTGGAGCTGGAAGAACAGGGCGTGCAGGGAATCGTAGTTGACCTGCGCAACAATGGCGGCGGTTCGTTGCTCGAAGCGACTACGCTCACCGGCCTTTTCATTGATAAGGGCCCGGTTGTGCAGGTGCGCAATTCCAGTGGCCGCATATCGCTGGAAGAGGATGTTGAGCCGGGCATGGCCTGGGAAGGTCCACTGGCGGTGCTGGTAAACCGCTACAGTGCTTCGGCATCGGAAATTTTTGCTGCGGCCATCCAGGACTACGGTCGCGGACTGGTGGTTGGTGAACCTACCTTTGGCAAAGGCACCGTGCAGAGCCTGCTGGACCTGGATGATTATGCGCCTTCCGATACGCCGGGAATGGGTCAATTGAAAATCACCATGGCCCAGTTCTTCCGCGTCAATGGAGGCTCCACACAGAATCGTGGTGTTGTGCCTGATATCCGATTCCCCTCGGCCGGTGATCCGGACGAATACGGAGAGCGCTCGTATGATAATGCGCTGCCATGGACCAGCATCGACCCCGCTCGATTCGATCCCAGTGGCGACCTTAGCCACATGGTGGCCGTGGCCGACAACCGTTACCAGGACCGTATTGGAGAGAACCAGGAATTCAGCTGGCTGCTCAGCTGACATCGATGATTACAACATTCATTCGAAAGAAAAAAAGGTGTCCCTGCTGGAGTCCGTCGCGCGTGAGAAATTGGCTAAAGATGACGCCCTGCGAGCTGAACGTAAAGCTGAGCGGGACATGCGGGACTCCGGGTTGAGTCGATGAAGATGTGCTGGCTGAAGCGTCAATTCCCGAAACATCAATTCCTGAAACGTCGGGCGACTCTGTAGCCGCCAATGCGGAGGATGACGCCAAAGTGGGTGATGATGCTGGGTGATGATCGGGGGTGATGATACAGAGGGTGATGACGAAGAAGAGAAGGGGCCTGATTTCCTGCTTCGTGAAACAGCCCGGATCGTGGCGGACGTTGCTGAACTGGAATCAAACCAGGAATTGCTGGAGCGACGGTTCTCCCAATTGAATGCAGAAACCACCCAGGATCGAAAAATCAATTGATCAACATTGATGTACATCAACCCGGGACCATGCATTCGATGCTGAAATGATTCTTTTCGTGGAAAAATCAACTCGGTGGTGTTGCAAATAGTCAGTCAATAGGTTGGCTGTTAAAGACAAGCCGGATTGTATTCCGTCAAATAGACTTTGGTTCAAATTCCTTGATGGTGGAAAAAATGAACACAGTTGCTGAACTGACCCCCAGAGAATATTACCGTTTACCCTGGTCCCTGACCGACAATGCCATTTCCTGGCTTGAGGTGACCGACGACTGCAACCTGGAATGTGAAGGTTGTTACCGCCCCCATATTAAGAACCACAAGTCCCTGGCCCAGATTGCCGAAGAACTGGCCGTATTCAAACAGCGGCGCAAAAGCGACTGCATGAGTCTGGCCGGCGGTGATCCCCTGATGCACCCACAGATTGTCGAAATTGTGAAAATGGTGAAGGATGCGGGCTGGAAGCCCATCATCAATACCAACGGGCTGGCCCTGGGCAAAAAACTGTTGAAAAAGCTGAAAGATGCCGGTGCTTATGGTTTTACCTTTCACATCGACACCACGCAGGTCCGTGCCGATTCAAAAGCGACTACCGAAAAAGAGCACAATGCCCTTCGTCTGAAATTTGCACAAATGCTCGCCGAAGAGGGTGGGCTGTCCTGTTCCTTCAACCAAACCGTGTCTGTCGATACGCTGGATCAGGTCAAAGACGCCATGGCCTGGGCTCAGCAATACCCGGACATCGTCCACACCATGGTGTTCATCCTGTTCAGAACACCCGAACTGTTCACCTCAGCCGATGTTGACGGAGAATTTGAAATCTACGCCAACGGCCGGCCGGTCGATATCAGCAATACTTATGAAAAGCCTGCATGGGGAGGCGATTCGCTGTTGACGGCGAAAGACGTGGTCGCCAAGATTCGTGAACTGGACCCCGACTATCAACCATGCGCGTATTTGAGTGGTGATCAGGACCCCAATGCCACCAAGTGGCTGCTGGCCTCGCGTCTGGCCAGCAATAAACGTGGATTCGGCTACGTGGGACCCAGATTCATGGAGGCCATCCAGGCCGGTCATCATTTTTTCAAAGGCACATGGTTGAGCTATTCACCGCCCAAGAGCAATCGCATGGGCCGCATG
>PVMK01137484.1_pt1 | contig 58673 bp, 60 predicted proteins | sample 1853481 | NCBI WGS metagenome assembly PVMK01 (sample SAMN08533507, study PRJNA380276) | Marine sediment metagenome, whole genome shotgun sequencing project.
TCCTGGCTAAAAAGGGGGCAAATCCCCGCTCAACTTTTCTTATATCACACCATGTATTTTGTTCGATTATATATAGATTATTCCTTTTAAACAAAGTCAAGGTATATTCAAATATTCATTACTTTCTACTATCTATTTATATGTAATTGAAAGGAAAAAATTTACGGGAATGATTAATGGTTAGTTCTGGAGGGATGTCTTCAGTGATGAAAATCCTTCAGTAACTCCTCGATACGTGATTGGTGTTTTAGGTGAATTACAGCAAGATGCAGTTGTAAAGAAATTCTTTACAACTGCCGCGGACGGCAAGAAATACCAGACTATGGTTTACAATCTTGACGCCATTATCTCGGTGGGCTATCTGAAAAATGAAAAAGGGGGACAGAACTATTTCCTGACAGTCCCCTTTTGGTTTTTACTCATCATCGGCAGATCGTAAACGATGCAAAAAAGATTAAATCAAAAGGCTCAGTAAATATTCATAAGTTAACCTAACCCGCAGTCACACATGTCAGCAGAGAAAGGTTCTATCATTTTGCGAGTTCAAACAGATTGCATTTCGATGCTTTTCTGTCAAAAGTAATAACTGTTTCGCAACCATTTGTTTTAGCGGAATGAGCAATTAAAAGATCTGCGAGCTCACATCTATTGCCTTGCGCGGAGAGTATGAATTGCTGCAAGGCTGACTGATGCTCGAACTTTAAAATCGGCATTAATAAAAGGTCGCTTATCGAATCTAAAATTTCATCTCTGGAAATTTTGTAGGCGGACTCCAGGACCCAGATAAATTCCAGGACAACGAGCAAGGGAACAAATAATTCTTTTTTATCCGTTTCCGCCTTTTTGAAAATTTTATAAACTTTCTTTGCTTGCTGTTCATCATCGCCAATTAAAAAACGGATTAGAATATTTGTGTCTACTCCTTTCATTTAAATTTATCCTTCATTCTCTTTCCAACAGCATCATTCATAGCTTCAAGAGTCACGGCTCTTCTGTCTGGCCTATGCAGTTTACAGAAAATTTCGTCTACTTTCTTGGAGATTGGCCTGATTATAGCCTCTCCTTTTTCCGTGGCAATAATCTCGATTTTATCGCCGGTATGCAATTTCAGGGCTTCCCTTATTTCTTTAGGTATAGTTACCTGACCTTTAGTTGTAAGCGTTGCTGTTGCCATAACATCTCCTTACATTTATTTATTATCTTACTAATCAGTAAGGCGATTTCGGTTGAATGTCAAGATATTTTTACGTTCGCATGCTTCAGGAAAATCCTTCAATCCACTGGTTGATTGAAACGCCATGCAATTCTCTATTGCTTGTTTGCAATAATTTCACCATTCCACCGGCGTAGAAAAAGACAAACCGGCTACCCTGGAATGGCGCCTGCAATCCAGCGAGCCCATGCCCTTTATTGTTGACGATATTCTGGTCAATTTTGATGATGACCGTTCCCGAACTACACTTCAGGCCCTTGCCGATCTTGCCGAGAAAAACCAGGTCATCCTTTTTACGCATCATCGGCAGATTATGAACGACGCAAAAAAGATCAAAGGAAAAGGCTCAGTGCATATTCATGAGTTAACCTATTGATTAAGGTAAAAGAAGTACTCGGAGGCAATCTTCAATTATAAAATTTTTAAAGGATAATTCTAAATTCGATGTTCATTATTCGACATTCTGCTGTTCTCATTTTTATTCCTTCAGCCCTCAGCCTTCAGCCTAAATACTTTTTTACCCTTGAACCCTCGATACCTTGAACCCTTTGCTTCTCCCACATCGCCCTGCCGGCAACGGCCTGCCCGAGGGAGAGTCCACCATCATTTGTCGGTACCTGTTCATGAGCATAAACATCAAAAGCTAGAACCTCAAGACCGGTTTTCACTTGCCGGAGCAGATTAAGGTTCTGGAAAACGCCACCTGACAGGACCACTGTGTTTATATTTTTTTGATCTCTGATTTCCCGGCATGCCCTTGTAAATAAGGCTGCCAGGGTGTTGTGAAACCGTCTGCTGACAATCTTTGGCGGAATATTTTCCAGAATGTCATTAACCAGACCAGTAATGATTGGTTTGACGGGCAGCAGCCAGGGCCTGTCTTCAGCTTTAATAATCTCAAAATGGTATGAAGAGTTATCAGTATTATCAGGCTCAAGGAGCATTTCCAGTTCAGCGGCGGCCTGCCCCTCAAAGCTGACAGTGTGACGCAGTCCAAGCAGAGCGGCAACCGAGTCAAAAAGTCTGCCGCAACTCGAGGTCAGCGGTGAATTGATGGATTTTTCAATCATCTGTTCGATAAGAGCAATTTTATCAGCATGGTCCAGCAGTACCTGTAACTTCAAATCCTTATATTCAGGACCATAAGCCCGGTATAAATGGCTGACAGCCATACGCCAGGGCTCTTGGATTGCAGCATCGCCTCCCGGCATTTCAACAGTTGACAGGTGAGCAAGCCGTTCAAAGGTGTGGTAATCAGCCAACAATACCTCGCCTCCCCAGACAGTATGGTCCGGTCCATAGCCGTTTCCATCGAGGGTCAGACCGATAACCGGGCCGTCAAGTCCATGTTCAGCCATGCAGCTTACTGCATGGGCATGGTGGTGCTGGATGCCGATAGTGGGCAGCTCATTCTGGCTGAAAGCATAACGGGTGCCCGGATAATCCGGATGCAGGTCATGCACCAGGAGATCAGGTTTGATTCGCATGAGTGCTTGAAAATGTTCGATAATATTTTTCTGGTGCAGCTGGGTATCAATATTATCCAGGTCACCGATGTGCTGGCTCAGAAAGGCTTCATTTTCTTTTGTCAGGCATATGGTGTTTTTAATGATTGCACCCAGCGCCAGAGTGCGGCCGCTGTTTTTTTTCAGGTTGACAGCAGTAGGGACAAACGACCCGGGCTCGTCTGTATATGGAAGAGTAGCTGCCATCCAGACGGATAACCGAATCATCGGTCTGGGTGATGATCGGCCGGTCGTGCAGGAGAAAATAGTCGGCGACATTGCCGAGTTTTTCAAAGGCTTCATCATTATCCTTGACTATAGGGGAGCCGGACAGGTTGCCGCTGGTCATGACTAAAGCAAGAAAACCGTGGTATTTGAAAAGAAGATGATGGATAGGGGTATAGGGCAGCATGGTCCCGATAAAGCGGTTGGCAGGCGCAACATTTTCTGCAAGCCCAAAAGGAGAGGTCTTCTGCAGTAATACAATTGGCTTTGAGCGTCCACTTAAAAGATTTCGTTCGTCCAATGAGATGCGGGCAAATGATTTTATCTTTTCCAGGCCGGCTACCATTACAGCCAGGGGTTTGTCAGGCCTGCCTTTTTTCTTTCTGAGATTGGCTATTGCTTCCGGATCAGTGCCATTGACTGCAAGATGAAATCCGCCTATGCCCTTTATAGCCACAATTTTTCCGGATTTTAAGAAATCTGCAGCCGTGTGGATGGGGTCTGTACTCTCCAGAGGCAGGCCGTGTGAATCAGTCAGTGTGACTGAAGGGCCGCAAAGCGGGCAACAGGTGGCCTGGGCATGAAAGCGGCGGTCAAGTGGATCGCTGTACTCTGCCTGGCATTGTTCGCACATGGGAAAGTGCTTCATTGAGGTCAGGGGTCGGTCATAGGGGGTTTTCTCGATCAGGGTGTAGCGCGGACCGCAGTCTGTGCAGTTAATGAACGGGTAGAGATAACGGCGATCTGTCGGATTATAAAGTTCTGCCAAACAGCTGTCGCAGACATCAGTATCGGGTGTTATGGGACCGATCCTGTTCCCGGATGAAATGGATGCATGAATCTGAAAGGAGTTATGCTTTGCTGCAGGATCAATCTCTGACTTTTCGACATGCAGTTCATCAATGCAAGCAAGAGGGGGCTTTTCGGTGGTTATGGCCTGGACAAAACGGGCAAGATCGCGTTCCGGGCCATCTACCTCTATAGTGACACCTGCTGCGGTATTGGCAACATAGCCTGTCAAGTTTCGGGTCATGGCAAGCCGGTAAATAAAGGGCCTGAAGCCGACCCCCTGAATGATGCCGCTGACTCCAATGCGGGCCCGGATCATTTTATTATTGTCTGTTCCCGTATCCAATTGTGCCAATCGTCAAGTCCTTGTCCGGTATATGCGGAAATCTCAAAAATTATCAGGTCAGGATTAATGGATCTGGCTGCCTTCTTTATTTTTTCAATATCACAGCGCAGATGCGGTAGGAGATCCACCTTGCTGATCAAAAGAACCCTGGATTCCCTGAACATGAGAGGGTATTTGTACGGTTTGTCATCCCCCTCGGTGACACTGAGCATCATCACCTTGTGGTCTTCTCCAACATTAAATTCAGCAGGGCAGACAAGATTGCCGACGTTTTCCACTATCAAAAGGTCAAGGCTGTCAAGGTCCAAATTCTTCAGAGCATTCTGAATCATGTTGGCATCAAGATGGCAAGCCCCGTCCGTTTCAATCTGTACTGCTTCCAAACCTGCCGCCGCAACCCTTTCAGCATCAAGGGTTGTCTGGATATCACCTTCTATGACACCTATTTTAAGCTGGCCTTCGAAGTGAGTACCTATTTGTTCGAGCAAGGTGGTCTTGCCGGCTCCAGGTGAACTCATCAGGTTGATTACTGTAAGACCGTGGTTATCAAAAATCTTTCTGTTTCCCTTTGCAATCATGCTGTTGGCATCAAGAATGTTTTTTACAACTGCTACTCGCAATGTTATCTCCTTTAAAAAATATAATAATATATACTAATTAGGTATTTACTCGTATTTTTGGCGAGCCCGGATAATACCCCATGTAAACCTCTTCTGCAAAGGGTTATATATTGAAATTACAACTGATTTAAATAAAAGGAGAAGACGCCAAAGCGGAGTGGGGATATTCTGATGTTAAAAATGAAGAGAACCCAAGGCCATTGAAAAACCCGGGTTAATTCTTTACTGGTTCCAGAGGAGCACCTGATTTTCAAAATCAATGGTATAATGATAATTTTTTAGAAAATTCATGCCGAGCAGACCATCAAAGGCAACATCAGGGCCAGTGTGCTCTATGATACCGGCCAGGAGATTTTTTTCCGTGTGCGGGCCCACTGTAACTGAATCAAGAATAACCGCCTCGGCATCAATCAGCTTTCCGTCTGCGACACGGATGGAACCTTTCCGGGGCTTTTTGATCGAAAGTTTTTTTGCAATATGCTTGTGCAGGGTGATGTTGGTAGATCCCGTATCCAGCAGTAATCTGGCCTTAACCTTTTTCTGCTTATAAGAGAGGGTGACAGGGACGATCACATGGTTGTTAATAATGGAAATTTTGGTTTCATCCTGTTGAGGCGATTGTGCGTCAGGTTGAGCATACTGTATTGCAGGCTCTCCAGTTATCAGGGGCGGTTCCATTTCAATAATGTCTACTTCTGTATTCGGCTGGACAGGCGGAATATTTGTCATATGGCGCACACCGTTTTTATCGGTCCAACTGTAGATTGTCTCACCTGCTGCAATAACAGATGACAGTATGAAGATCGCCAGTACGGCAAAAAAAATTATTCTAATGTTCATAAATAAATACCCATGAAACCTGAATGATTTTTTTAATTTTCATAATACCAAACTAAAAAGATTTTGCAGTGTCCAAAAGCAGGGTCACAGGTCCCTGGTTCACAAGTTCAACATTCATCATGGCCTGGAACTTTCCAGAGGCAACAGGGATATTCAGTTTCGCTGTTTCGCGGAGAAACATTTCATAGAGTTCCACTGCAAGCTCAGGGGGGGCTGCTTCAGAATAAGAAGGGCGCCTGCCCTTTCTGCAATCGCCATAGAGGGTGAACTGTGAGACAACAAGTATTTCTCCACCGACATCAAGCACAGACAGGTTCATAAGCTTTTCCTGGTCGGGGAAAATCCTTAAATGGGCAATTTTTTCAGCCAGCATTTGAGTATCTCCGGGGGTGTCATTTTTGTGAACACCGAGCAGGACTAAAAGTCCGGGGCCGATCTCAGAGACCCTTGATTCGTTGACTGTTACGGATGCTTTTTTTACGAGTTGGATAACAGCACGCATATCTGGACCTTTTTTACTGCTTTATTCCCTAACCTGTTTATCAACCTGGATGCCAAATTTTTTGATACGTTTCCAGAGAGTGACCCTGCTGACACCCAACCTTCTTGCTGCTTCGGATTTGTTGCCTCCAGAAGACTGCAGGGCCTGGATAAGTTCCTGCCGCTCATTTCCTTTTGAAAGTCTTCTGACTGTTTTAGAACCCTGCTGAACGTGGAGAGGCTGCTGCCCAAGCAGTTGGGCCGGCAGGTGTGCTGTCGTAATATCCCCTTCAGGGCAGAGGACGAAGGTATATTCAATAACGTTAATCAACTCTCTTATGTTTCCAGGCCAGCTGTAGTGCATGAAAACATCTAAAACTTCTTTGGTGATGCCAGTGATGTTTTTTTCAGTTTTTAAGCGCATTCGGTGGATAAAGGTATCTGCAAGCAGCGGGATGTCATCAAGGCGCGCTCGTAAAGGCGGCAGATAGATGGGTATGACATTAATACGGTAATAGAGATCCTCCCGAAAAAGTTCCTCTTGCATGAGCCTGTTGAGATCCTTGTTGGTGGCAGCCAGAATTCTGACATCCGTAGCGATGGGAAGGTTGTCTCCCACTCTTTCAAACTCTTTTTCCTGCAGGACCCGAAGAAGTTTTGTCTGGGTCGTTAATGGCAGGTCGCCTATTTCATCCAGGAAGATCGTCCCTTTGTTTGCTGCTTCAAACCGGCCAACCCTTGTTCTGTCTGCGCCGGTAAAGGCCCCTTTAACGTGGCCGAAAAGTTCACTCTCCAAAAGGTTTTCGTTTAAGGCGGCGCAGTTCACTTTGACAAAGGGGCCGTCGTGACGGGTACTTAGACGGTGGATGGCTGCTGCAGCTAATTCCTTGCCGGTGCCGGATTCACCATAGATGACCACCGGTGCTTCAGATGGGGCTGCGCTGGCAAGAAGATCAAAAACCTTTTTCATGGTCGCTGCTTTGCCAAGCATGCCGTGAAAACTATCTTCATTGTTGAGCTGCTTTCTGAGGCGCAGAATAACCTCTTCTTTTTCAACGACAGGACTGAGATCTGTCAGGTTTTCAACCCCCCCTATGACCTCGCCGTTTTTATCCCTGATGAGGGCGGCATTTTTTAAGACATGAAGCTCGGTTCCGTCTTTTTTTTGGAAAATGCACTTGCGCCGTCTCACTTTACCCTCTTTGAACAGGGCACAATATTTATCCTTACCTTCCTTCCTGGTGCCAAAACAGGTGTCGCAGCCAAGAATTTCGCAGGTCTGGCCCTCCACCTCTTCTTTGGTGTAGCCTGAAAGCTGTTCAAAGGCACGGTTGACATAGACAATTTTTCCGTCCGGGTCAACCAACATCAAACCTTCAAGCATCGTGTCGATTACAGTTTGCCAATATTTGCCGTAATTTTTTTCGAGCATATATCCTCCGAGAAACGACTACGCAAAGTTTTCCCTTATAAAATTTCAGAAACTACTTTGCAAAATCCGGGCCCTAAACAATGAAAGAAGCTTAATACATTCGGTAAAAACGCAGAATCAGATTTTTTCACTTCAGGCTGAGTTGTTTTTTGGGGGAGCAAGTCCATTAGCAGTAAGCCTTAACAACTAAAGCCCTGCCCTTATTTTTATTCATTATATGGATTAATAATATTTTGCCGGTTGTTTTTTTGTCAGGCAGAACATGTGTTAATTAGCGTTAGCTTGTTAATTAACAACATTAACATATGTTAACTAAGGGGGCAATGGTTTGATGCCGAGTGTCAGGAAAATTGCAAACCATGATTTCGCAGATGCCGGAAGGATAAATTGTCTCGTCCGGCCATGATACAACTGGTAGATACTAAGCCAGGTTGCCTAATTCATGCTGAATAATGGAGACGGCTGCTATTGCTGCGGTTTCAACTCTTAAAATTCTGCTGCCCAGGGTCACGGGTTCATAACCGGCATCTACAGCCTGTCGAACCTCATCGGTATTGAAGCCTCCCTCCGGGCCTATAAGAATCATCACAGAATTAATTTTTTTTATAGGGGCAAAAATCTCACGCAATGGTTTTTGTCCCTCTTTATCTTCCCAGAAAATGAGTTTCAGATCGTGGTCATCTTTTCCAGTAACAGAAAGCAGTTCTTTAAAATCTTTCGTGAGATTCATCTCAGGCGGCTTGGGGCGGTTGCACTGTTTACAAGCTTCAATGGCTATTTTTTGCCAGCGTGAGAGGCGTCCCACTGCATGACCCTGAGCAACACAGTACCGTGAGCGAAAGGGATGCAAGCCTGCAACTCCCAGTTCCGTGATTTTCTGGATAATAAAATCCATTTTTTTACCCTTGAGCAAACCAATTGCCAGGTGCAGGGCTGGATGAAAATCCTCGGCTGTTTCTATATACGGGGTGATGGATACAATCTTTGATTCAACTCTGCTGGGGGAAATTTTGGTAAGCACTGCCTCATAATAAGAGCCGCTGCCGTCAAACAGTATTATTGTAATGCCTGTGGACAACCGCAAAACGGTTGATATATGGCGCGCTTCAGGCCCGGACAGAACTGCTGTTGAGCCGGTGATATTTTCTGGAGCTATAAAAAATCTACGCATGCTGACCTCTATTTTTCTTTTTTTATCATATTTAATTCTTTTGAAATTGCAGGGCAACCCATTCACCTTTTGTTAAGGTTTTTATGAAATTCAAACCCTGCCTTCTATAAATTGCGCGGAGTGAAGTTTCCTGGTCTCCTTTAAGGATACCGGAAAGAACCAGGTAGCCTTTTGGTGTCAGGAGGCCGGTTAAAGGCTTTGCCATTTCAGCAAGGGTGTCATGGGTTATGTTAGCAACAAGCAGATCGAAACTTGACCGTATTGATGCAACATCCTGGCCGCTTACAGTAACTATGTGCTCCAGCCGATTCCTGATGATGTTTCTTTTGGCAGTTTCAACAGCATCCGGGTCATTATCAATTGCCAGAACATCTTTGGCCCCGAACAGGGCGCACCCCATGGCCAAAATGCCGGATCCTGTACCGACATCTAAAATATTTATTAGTTTTCCTTTGTTCTTCTGTAAAAGCTGTTCAAGGAGCAAAAGAGCCAAACGGGTGCTCGCGTGGTGGCCGGTGCCAAAAGCGAGGCCGGGATCGATTTCAATAACATGTTCTCCACTATCCTCCCGGCTTTGTCCCTTTGCTTCTTCCCATGAAGGTTTGATGGTGAGTTTTGGTGTGATTTGCAAAGAGGTGAAAAAGCTTTTCCATATCTTCCCCCAGTCCTCTTCAATTATCATTTCAGTGTTGAAGCTCGGAGAAGAGCACTCGGTAAAAATAAGAGACAGATTGGCAAGAAACTGCCTGAGGTCATTTATTTTGTTTGAAACAGCCTTTTTATCGGACTCTGTTGGGCCGATAGGGACATAAGCGGTAATTTTTTCGGTGCACTCTTTATCAATAATCCGGTCTTCTTCTGAAGAGGATATCTCAATTCCGCTGCCGGACAGGTCTACCAGGTAGGCGGCAACAGCTTCTGTCATGCGTGAGTCCACCTCGATAACTATTTTGTTCCATGCTTTAGCAGGACGATGCTGGATAGAGGATGCAGGCATGATAGTTGTCTCAGCGCAAGTTTAATGGACTGTTATTGGCTCCCCTGGCAGAGATGACCTCTTTAACAGACCAGGGGGGGCCACTGTTAAATTCAGCCGTCCTTTCAGAACAGTCGTCAACCTCGCAGATCCTGCAATAGGGAGGCTCACATGGATCTATATGGATCATGATGTCGCCTTCTTCGCCGATCGCCTCTAATAAGGCTTTTGTTATCTCCTGCTCTGCTTCGTGCACCTGGGTTAAAGTCCAGTAATGCGGCAGAGATATGTGCAGGTCAACATGGTGATATCTTCCGGAACGCAGGGCCCGCAACTTGTGCGGATAGAGCCAGCCAGGCTTCTTGATTGTATTGAGGCCCTGCACTATCCGTTCAAGAAGTTCCGGATCAGCCTCGTCCATAAGGTTTTTAAAGGACTTGGTAAAAAGCTTTATACCGGGGATAATGATATTGAGAGCTACCAGGCAGGCAATAAACGGGTCAAGCCAGACATAGCCTGTAAAATGGTACAGCAGCAGGCCGATAATGACACCGGCGCTGGTGTAGAAGTCAGTGAGGAGATGCCTGCCGTCAGCGCTCAGGGCATCGGATTTATACTTTCTGCCTGTGCGCAGAAGGTAGGCTCCGACACTCAGGTTAATTATTCCGGCACCGCTGAGAATATATAGACCGGTTCCCAGGTTTTTGGGTGGGTGCGGTGTAAAAAAAACCGGGACAGCTTCCACAAGGATTATTAGAGCTGCGATAATGATAAGACCGCCTTCAAGTCCTGCTGAAAATGATTCAATCTTGCCATGGCCATAGGGATGGTTTTCATCTACAGGTTTACTGCTGACAGAAATGGAAAGCATTAAAAAGGCGGCGGTTACCACGTTTATGATAGATTCTATGGCATCGGACAGCACCGCCTTTGAATCGGTCAGGTAATAGGCGCCAAATTTGGCAAAAAGCAGAATGAGAGAGGTTATAAATGCGAGCCGAGCAGCCTTGTGCATGGCATGGTTATTCTTCATAGAATTGATTATTTTTAATGACCGGTTGAGGTTTTCTGAATAATGTTTATAGGTTTTGAAGAAATAAGGTTGATTGCAGAATTTATAATATTGTAGGAAACTTGCTGTTGGAATGCAACAACCTTGGAAGTTGAGTATAAAATTTGACCCTGTTTTTAACAGTATCAATTGAAAACACGGGGCCTAAACAGTTTTAATTTTGCGTCACGGATTCAGGATTATGGATGAAAAGCACATAAGAGAGCTGCTTGAAAATGTCCGGGAAGGTTCCTGTGATATTGCTGAGGCCATGCAACAATTGAAACACTGGCCTGCTGAAACCATGGATTTCGCCTGCCTCGACCATCACAGGGCGCTGAGGACCGGATTCCCTGAAGTAGTGTACGGTGAGGATAAAAGCGCAGAGCAGATCGGAGCTATCATGAAAGCGATGCTCGATAAACCGACCGTGGTTATGTCCACCAGGGTGAACCCGGTGAAGGCAGAAAAGATCTGTGAGGAGGTTGAAGGCTTGACCTATCATGAAACTGCCAGAATGCTTATAGGAAATATTGATAAAAAAGTTGAACATGACTGCAGGGGTACGATTCTTGTCATGTCAGCAGGAACGTCTGATATGCCGGTTGCAGAAGAAGCATTACTCACAGTCCACTACCTGGGCCATCCCGTGGAAAAGCTTTATGATGTCGGTGTGGCAGGGATTCATCGTGTGTTGTCCCAAAGGGAATTATTAAGCCAGGCGGCTGTTTTAATTGTTGTTGCAGGCATGGAGGGAGCTTTGCCGAGTGTAGTTGCAGGCCTTGTAGATAAACCGGTTATCGCGGTTCCTACCAGCGTGGGTTACGGTGCATCTTTCGGAGGGATTACAGCCCTGCTGGGTATGCTCAACAGCTGTGCGCCGGGCGTCGCCGCTGTAAATATTGACAATGGGTTTGGTGCCGGATGTATGGCAGCAACCATAAACAGGCAGTAGTAGGTAGAAGTCCCTGGCTGCCATTCCTTTTGCGCAATAAGCAAAAGCAATTTGACACTTTTGGCATCTAAGGTATAATCGCCTATTTCTCACCTGTGGCGAGAAGGAAATCTCAGTAATTAAGTCTATTGTGAATAAAACATTATTCCTGGTCAAGGTCAGAGCTCAGTCGGCCCCTTATCCATGGGAATAAATTTGTTGCCGGATAATTGATGAAAACAGTTGTTTCTGTAAAAGCTAAGGAGCTTTCTGGATGAACAAAACTCTCAAGTGGAAAATAGCACTTTTGCTGTGTATGTTTTTAATAGCCGGGGTCATCTTAACCCCGTCTCTTTATAAAGGTGCACCGAAAGTGGATAAGCAAATATGTTGCGCCTGAAGGATTAAAGTTGGGACTCGATCTGCAGGGCGGCATGCATCTGGTGCTCAAGGTTGACCTTGAAAAAGCCATTGAAAACACCCTAGATCTCGCTGCCAGTGATCTCAAGGAAGGGCTGAGCGAGAAAAAGATCACAGCAGTACGCACCAATTCCGGGGATCCCAGCAAGGTTATATTTACACTACCGAACATAGGTGTCCTGGAGACTGTGCAGGAGCTGGTAGCTGACGATTTTCCGAATCTGAATATCAATATCCAGGCGGAAGAGGGCTCTTTTCCTCGAATTTCCCTAAGCCTTACCAGCGAAGAGATTGATTTTATTAAGAAAAATGCGGTTGTTCAGTCTCTGGAGATTATCCGTAACAGGATTGATCAGTTCGGTGTTGCAGAGCCTGTTATCATCCGGCAGGGACTCGATGAGATCGTAGTGCAGCTGCCCGGTGTTAAAGATCCGAAACGAGCTTTAAGCCTTATCGGCCAAACTGCGCAGTTGGAGTTTAAGCTGCTTGATGAAGAATCAGCTCTGGATCCCTGGCAGCTTATCAGCCAGGCCCAGAACAGCGGTAAGTGGCAGTGGAGTGATAGCAGGAAAAAATTAAATCTTGCCCTGCAGAATCAACTGCCCCAGGGAACAGAGATTTACTTTGAGAAAAATGTTGATCCCCAGACCGGCGCGGAAACAAAAACGCCGCTCCTGATACAAAGCCAGGTCATGATGACCGGCGAGATGGTCAAAAACGCCCAGGTCAGGGTGGGGGGGCAATTTAATGAACCATATGTCAGCCTTGATCTTACCGGCAGGGGTGGAAGAATATTTGGCCAGGTTACAGCAAAAAATGTGGGCAAAAGATTTGCCATTATCCTGGATGAGGTAATCCGTTCTGCTCCGGTGATCCGGGAGAAGATCCTGGGAGGCTCGGCCCAGATATCAGGGAATTTCAGCTATGAAGAGGCGACGGATCTGGCGATAGTTCTGCGTGTGGGTGCTTTGCCGGCGCCGGTGGAAATCATCCAGAACCTCACGGTCGGGGCCAGCCTGGGCAAGGATTCCATAGACAAGGGTCTCATGGCCGGTCTGCTTGGTATGGTTCTGGTCCTGGTCTTTATGATGTTCTACTATCGGCTGTCAGGTGTTATCGCAAATTTCGGCCTTGTACTCAATATATTACTGCTTTTTGCTGGGCTGGCTGCGCTTGGCGCCACACTCACCCTGCCAGGCATTGCCGGTATTATTCTTTCCATCGGTATGGCTGTTGATGCCAATGTCCTGATTTTTGAGCGTATGCGTGAGGAGTTTGCAATCGGCAAATCTGTTAAGTCAGGAGTTGAAGGGGGATATGATAAGGCATTCTGGACAATCATTGACTCCCAGGTAACCACCCTGATTACGGCTCTGGCCCTTTTTCTCTTCGGTACCGGCCCGATTAAGGGTTTTGCTGTTACCCTTTCTCTTGGTATTACCTTTAACCTGGTGTCAACCCTTTTTGGGACCAGGCTTGTGTATGATGTTCTTCACAGCAAGCGTTTGCTCAAACCACTCAACTTCTTTCAGTTTATCAAGAAGCCAAACTTTGATTACATGCAGTTGAAAAAAACCATGTTCTTAGTTTCAGCAGTGTTTGTGCTCATCGGGCTTATAGCCTTTGTGCAGATTCTTCGGGGTAAAGCTAACCTTGGCGTTGATTTTACAGGGGGTACCCTTATTCAGTACAAAGCAGAACAACCATTTGACCTGCAGGAGGTTCGTAAAGTTCTGGGAGAAAATGGTCTTGATGGTGTGAGTCTGCAGCAGGTGGAGAATGAAAACAGGCTTATTGTCAGGCTAAAGAAATCAACGGAAAAGGCTGAAAATCTCGATGAACAGATCTCCGTTATTTTTAATGAGAATCTGCCGGGAAAAAGTTTTTCCATGGAAAGCCAGGAAGCAATTGGTTCTTCAATAAGTGAAGTGTTGCGCAACAAGGCTTTGCAGGCAATAGCAATTTCTCTTTTGGGGGTAATACTCTATCTTGCCATGCGCTTTGATTTAAGTTTCGGGATCGCAGCTGCCATAGCTACATTTCATGATGTCATCGTGGTTCTGGGAATATGCTGGTTGCTGAATATCGAGATAACCCTGATGATCGTTACAGCACTTTTGACCCTGGCCGGTTATTCCCTGAATGACTCTGTTGTAGTATTTGACAGGATACGTGAAAATATGCAAAAGGCGGAACGTGGAACTTCGAAAGTACGAGGATTTTCTAATTTAGTTAACGTAAGTATTAACGAGGTATTAAGTCGTACAATCGTTACATCGCTCACTACGGGCCTGGTCCTTGGTGCTCTTTTCATCCTGGGAGGCCGCGTTATCCATGATTTCTCCCTGGCTTTGCTGATTGGACTCCTGGTGGGAACCTATTCCTCAATATTTGTTGCCAGCCCACTGCTTAGTGTTTGGAAGAAAGACTAATTATCTCAGGGATGCCAACTTTTTGCCCTCACAATAATTTTGAGTAATGGAGTGTGGGCTGCTTCAGGCCCGTTTTCTATTTTTTAAGCTGAATTAAGCATGCAATTCCCGGATAATGTAACAAGACTTTGCGGTCTAAAGGGTTTTTCGTTTGGATGTCATCCAGATATAACCTGCTTTACTGAATGCTGCAGGGAACTCGATTTAGCCCTTACCCCCTATGATGTGCTGCGTCTGTGTAAGGAACTGCAGATGAAAGCTGCATTTTTTGTTGAGCGCTACGTGGTCCTGGAGCAGGATGAAAATGATGTTTTCCCGGTTCTGTACCTGGGCATGGTGGATGACGGCAGAGCAAGTTGTCCCTTTATAAGTAAAAGCGGCTGTCGTGTCTATAATGGTCGGCCGGGGGCCTGCAGGGCTTATCCTATAGGCCGGGGTGTCACGCTTGACAGTAACGGCAGGAAACAAGAACTCTATGTCCTGGTTCGCGAAGATCATTGCAGAGGATTTGCAGAGGACCAACCCTATACTGTTGCTGAATGGTTCGAAAATCAGGGGCTTGTAGAGTATAATAAGATAAATGATGAAGTTTTGACCCTGCTGCAGCATGAACAGGTTAGCAAAGGAATACGCCTTACCCGGGAGCAAAACGACAACTTTTTGCTGGCACTCTACAAGCTGGATGAATTTCGTGAACTGGTATCTTCCCCGGAGTTTCAAAATGAGTTTAAGCTGACTGAAGAGGAAAAATGCTCAATCTTTTCTGATGATCTGCAACTTCTTCGTTTCGGAATTCGCTGGCTGAAAGAAACTCTGTTTACAGAAAAAACATGAGTAAAGACAGTTTTAAAGAAGATGACTATCCACTCGGAGTAGAACTTACCGAAAAACTCCGGCAGTTGGCAGATCCCTACCATGATGGCATGGGTGGCTGCCACGGGCCTGATCATACTGAGCGTGTCCATAAGACTGCATTGCACATAGGGAGGTTGATGGAGGCACGACTCGATGTGCTGAGTGGAGCAGCCCTGTTGCATGATATAGGCAGGAGATATGAGACAAGGGAGCAGGGTAAAATCTGTCATGCAGAAAAGGGTGCGGAACTTGCCAGAGCTATTCTGGAAAAACTCAATTTCCCCCAATCATTTATCGATGAAACTGCCCATTGCATAGAGGCGCACAGGTATCGCGGTGACAAGAACCCGAGGACACTTGAGGCAAAAATTCTCTATGATGCTGATAAGCTCGATTCCATTGGCGCAGTGGGGATTGGCAGGGCATTTTTGTTTGCCGGCCAGACAGGTGCCAAGCTGCATAATGACACCGATGTTGATATCCTTGACTGCAAGCCTTATTCCAGAGAAGATACAGCCTACCGGGAATTCAAATTCAAGATGTCAAAAATAAAGGACCGGATGCTGACCCCGGAGGGAAAACGCCTTGCAGAAGAACGTCATGTCTTCATGGAAGTTTTCTTTGATCGTCTGGAAAGAGAGACCAAAGGGGCTGAAAGTGTAGCAGGAGATTTTTCAAAAATCCGTTCTGCAAGAGGGTAGATCCTGTTTTAAGATGGTAAATGTATGGCTCCATTGAAACTTGTTATATTTGACTGTGACGGCGTCATGTTTGACTCAAAAGACGCCAATAGAATATATTACAACCATCTTCTGGAAAAATTCGGCCACCCGCTTATGAATGAGCAGGAGGAGGATTATGTCCATTCCCATAATGTCTTTGATTCTGTAAGCTATATTTTCAGGAATTATCCCCTGGAAATTGATGGGGTCAACCAATACAGAATATCGGTAGATTACACGCCGTTTTTAAAATATATGGTCATCGAACCGGACTTGAAGGAGTTTCTAAGCATATTGAAGCCGAAATTCTATACGGCCATCAGCACCAATAGAAGTAATACAATGCCATCTGTTATGAAGATGCACGATCTTGATCCCTATTTTGACCTTGTTATTACCGCCCTTGATGTGGAGCGGCCAAAGCCTCATGCCGAGGGATTAGTCAAGATTCTCAACTATTTTCAATTGTCAGCAAATGAAGCTATTTATATCGGGGACAGTATGGTTGACCGTGAGCACACAGCTGCAGTCAACATGCGCCTTATTTCGTTTAAGAACCCGGAGTTGCCCGCAGAATATCATGTAAACCGCTTTCTTGATATTCCGCAGTTGCCTGTTTTTCAGGAATAGAAAATTTTTCAAAAAGGAGGAAAGTATGGGGAACCTGGAAATATCGCACGATATCCTTCTTGCAGGTTCTGACTTTGAATCCTGCCGCAAGCGGGCCAAGCGTTTTTTTGACAGGACCATGCTCATCCGTTATGACGAGGTCCTGGTATTTGAAAATGAGTCCATAAGCGGAACCGAGAAGGAATTCCGGACAAGACTCCAGGAGGGCCTTGCAGCCAATCACCAGGTAGTAGGAGAACTGCTGGAAAACTTAAAGGATGAGGGTTTTACAACCCTTGAAGACCTTCAGGGTCTGGAGAAGGGATATGCTTCAAAAATATTCCACACCATTGCTCATCTCCTGGATGGTTTTATCGGGATAGACAGCCGTTTTTACAATCTTGAAGAAGACTCCCACGGTATTTCACCAGACCTGCAGCAGAAGATTGCTGCTGCACCCGACAACTACTGGATTCTTAAAGTAAAAGGCCTGATTGCCTCCGCGGGTGAAGATCCGCTTGATGCCTTACGGACCTTTGAGTGGAAAGGTAAGAGTAACGATTAATTAGCGGTTCATGCAATAATTAATCATGATGATGGTGATGGTGGTGATGTTCCTGGCCCGGCCCGCCAACATATTCCAATGCCTTTCCAAGAGCCTCGTCAGCCTTTTTTAGGAACTCAACCGCCTGCTCGATAAATTCAGCAGTTATTGCATGGCCATCCTCTCTGGCGACTTCCGCCCATTTTAAATATTCCGAGCCATGGCTCTCATTGTGCTGCAGCCAGTGGGTCAGGAGCATTTGCAGTTTTTCAAGATCAGAATAGTGTTTTTCAGCCATGATTTAAATCTTTGTTATCAAGAGTTACTGTGCCACCCTGGAAGTCAATATTCTTTACCCAGGCTGATTTTACCAGCTTCGGTTCTTCAAAAAGAGTGCTGACGACAACTCCTTCACCGGTTACCTCCAGATGGGTTACATTGTCCATTATTTTTTCCTGCTCTCCGTCATGTTCCAGTACGACATTCATTTGACACATTGTATTTGTCCTCTTGCAATAAAGATTCATAATGCCCATAGAGCATTATACCATAAATCGGAATTCTCCCTTGCCGATCAGATCGTGAAGATGCAGAATGCCGATCAGACGTCCTTGATCATCAGTTATCGGTAAAATGGTAATTTCGTGTTCCTGCATAATGCTCAACGCATCTGCTGCCAGGAGTTCCTTTGAGATGGTTTTGGGGGCAGGAGTCATATGATTCTCCACATACTGTGTGTCAAGGTCTAAATCTTTTGCAACCATACGCCTGACATCACCATCAGTGATAATTCCTGCTACCCGCTGCTCTTCATCAGTTATCAGGACAGCACCAATATTTTTAGCATTTAAGATCGATACTGCCTGACGCAAAGATGTGTCTTTGCCTGCCAGGGGAATGTGTTCACCGGTGATCATTACTTCTGATACACTGACTTTTAAGCGCTCACCAAGGCTGCCGCCTGGATGGTTCTTGCGAAAATCACTTTCTTTAAATTTTTTGCGGTCCAGAAGAACTACAGCGAGCGCGTCACCCATTGCCAGGGCGGCAGTTGTGCTGGCTGTTGGTGCCAGTCCCAAGGGGCATGCTTCTTTCGGCACTGCAACCTGTAAAACAGCATCAGCAAGTTTGGCCATGGTCGATTCAGGGTTCCCCGTCATTGCTATTATTGAAACGTCCCTATTTTTCAGGCTGTTTAGCAGCAGATTCAGTTCTGGTGTTTCACCGCTGTATGAAATGGCAAGAACCACATCCCTGGGATCAACAATTCCCAAATCTCCATGCATGGCCTCAACCGGATGCAGAAAAAAAGAAGCAGTGCCCGTACTGTTTAAGGTTGCTGCTATTTTTTGGCCAATTAATCCCGATTTTCCAATACCAGTCAGGATAACCCTGCTCGGACATGACATTATCAGATCAATGGCCTTATCAAAATCAGGACCGATCTGCTCCAGTAAAGCGAGAATTCCCTCCGCCTCAATTTTCAATACTTCTTTTGCCTGTTCAATGGACATGTATATTCTGCTCCCAAGAGCGATTGGCTTAAAAAAACAATCCGCCGGCAAACGGGTTCGTTTAGCTTTGAAAAAATAGTGCCGTTATTTTATGCAAAAGAATATTAAGACCTATTACACCTATAATCAACCTTAAAGCCGAATTAGGAGTAAGGACAGCTGTCAGCTGTTAGCTGTCAGCAACCAGCAGTCAGAAGAAAACATTTTATTTTTTCCCTCAACACCTAGAAACCTTTCGCCTTGTGCCTTGTGTCTTGAGCCCCTGGTTTAATGAATATGGCTTGTCGGCTGTACTGCTCTGATATATAAGTAGCGGATGGATTTACTGACTATAATTCTCATTGCACTGGCGTTGGCAGTTGATGCCTTTGCCGTGGCCCTTGCATCAGGTGTCAGTCTTTGCCAGGTAAGTGGTCGACAGACCTTCCGGCTGGCATTTCACTTCGGCCTCTTTCAGGCCATGATGAATATTATCGGCTGGGCTGGAGGATTGACAGTCAGAACCATGCTGGAAAGTATCGATCATTGGTTGGCCTTTGGGCTTCTTGCCCTGGTGGCAGCTAAGATGATAAAGGATGCCATAGCCGGACGCGAAGCAGAGGCAAAGAAGGTTGACCCTACAAAAGGCTACACCCTCATCATGCTTTCAGTTGCCACAAGCATTGATTCCCTGGCAGTCGGTTTGAGTTTTTCCATGCTTAATGTATCCATCTGGCTGCCTGCAGCTATAATAGGACTGGTTGCGACCCTGTTGACAGTCATCGGCTTAAAGCTTGGCTGTCTGCTGGGTTCAGCTTCAAGGGTTGGGGCCAGGGCAGAAATAGCAGGCGGTCTGGTGCTGCTGGGAATCGGCTTCAATATCCTTCACCAGCACGGAGTTTTTTAGCTCATAAAATCAAGAATAATTGTATGAATCTTGTGATCATAGGCAGCCCTGACATGGTTGTCTGGAAAATTGTAGTGTTTGCTGCCGGAGAGTTTTGCGCTTTTTGCCGAAACCAGGGCATCGCCAAGTCCCGGGGTCAATTCCCTTGGGAAGATGTTCTGAAAGAATTGGAGCGGCAAGCATATCAGGGAATTTGATAACTTTATAATTGTCGGCGTTTAGACGGATAATGAGCTGAAACAGTGCAGGGCTTGTGCCGCCAAAGGACAGTTTTCTCAACTGTTTGGGCAAGGGTCTTTTTATTGAAGCCATAAATTCTGAATCGGGTGTAAGTTCTTCAATTGCAGGACTTTGGAGAAATTCCGAAAGACGGCCAATGGCTTTTGTCAGCATGACCTTTGATTGATCGGGAATAATTTTTCCCAGTAATGCGCCGACAGGTTTGAGATAACGGGAAAATTTTGCCATGCCGGTTCCCGAGTGGGGGCTGCAGATGGTTATAAGGCCTTCAATGTCGTTTGCAGGCTCCTCCAGCAAAAAACGCCGGGCAATGAGTCCGCCGCGGCTGTGTCCAATGAGGTATATCATTTTCCCTGGCCATTTATTTCTTACTGTTTCAAGAGCGGTTTTGAGTTCATCGATTGCAACGTGAATCGGTCCCAGAGGCTGGCGTTGTGTCCAGGAGGCAAGTGAAAATCCGGCGCTCTTCAAGTAATTCCAGAGTCCTTGGGTCCCAGAATCCAAGGAGCCGAATGAAATGGTATTTTCAGGTTTTCCTGTTGCATCAGTCAGAAAAATTGTCAAAGGAGCCAACCCGCCCAATACAAAACATTTCTCCGGATCAACCCAGAAATAATTATTCATGCCCAGGCCATGAATAAGGATAACAACAGGCATTTCAGGTTTGCCACCATGTGTTTTTATAGAAATTTTCATGTGTTCACACCAGGCAATCTACAAAATCAAGACCCATATGGATCAGGAGTCCAACACCGATAATTCTTAATTTTGGTACAAGCAGGAACAGGAAGTAAGCCCCAATTGCCGGGTAGGAGTGGAGAGGGTGGAAATTAATGCCGCAGCGCCCAGGGTCATACACTGGAGATGCCAGAAGGTGATCGAGGTCCACTATCATGGTAAACATCATAATCAACCAGGTCTTCAGCCAGATTTTCCCATATGCCAGGCGGGCTGTGATACCCGGGATAACGACATGCAGAACAAGATGCAGTAATGGCAGAAACACCTAGCCCTCTTTCTCCCAGGGGAGTTTCGGTAAAGCGTTTAAGGCGGAAATATATTTTATTTTATCGTAACTCCGATTTTCCTTTAAAACAGTAAAAACTTCCGAGGCAACTACATAGCCAATAAGTTTGAACGTTTCTTCTTCGGAAAAACCTTCCTTCTGGAGCCTGGCAAGAGTCTGTTTTGTTTCCGGCGGGTCGTTGTCTTTTATCTGGTTATTGATAACTCCCAGGATAGCTTCACGAAGCCGTTGGTCTTCTGTTTTTTTCATAGTCTGTGTCTACATTTTTTTATTATCAGTATTAAACTTGATGTATCCTCAAAAAGTTTGGATCATCTTGGATGTCATTCGGAGTCTCGCAGATAAGCGAAGTGCAACGAAGACAGCGAGCTCGCTTACCTCGAACGAAGTGAGAAATCTGATAAGTTTCCGGATGTTGTGACGCTTCAAGATTTCTCCCTTTGGTCGAAATGACAGAGTGGGGTCGAGGTAAGCGACCGAAGGGAGACTCCGAATGACACTTTTTTGAGACTTTTTGCAAGACCATAAAACTTGAGTTGCGCAACTTTAGATTATTTTAGGCGCTCCCTTGACTATCATTTGCGCTATTGTCAATTTCACTTTGGGTGCAGGATTTTTTTTGTTTCCGAGCAGCTCTATTTCAAGATTTACCAGCCGTTGAAAGAATCGGGTGCGGTCCAGAGGCGCCAGAGAGTTTTTTGTTGAAATATGCTCCTGACATCTAAAACAACCAGGGAAATGAAGCTGCTGACCGTCAGGTCTTGTGAAGGTTGCAGGCACTCCATGCAGCCTGCAGATCATCATTCTGTAAAGGTAAAGGGTGCAACGTCCTTCTGAGTTAAGGGGGCACATTATTATGGGCCGTTTTTCCTTTGCAAGAGAGGCTTCACTCTCAGTCACATAGTTAGTTGCCTTTTCAGTAATTGTCTTAAGCAGTTTATCATCAAGCGTCTTGAGTCCATGCCAGAGATAGGCCCATTCCGTATAGGTATGGTGCAGAAAAAAACTGTCGCAGCAATTATCAGGACATCCGGAGCAGGAAAAATCCAAATCTTTTGCAGTCCTGTCGTAAGCAGCCTCCATATCATGGTATAGGTCTGCAACCTGCCTGGTAAATTCAGGTGTTAATATTATTTCATCTGTTTTCATGGAAGTACTGGACCTGGTAAATGGAAACACCCAATTCACCTTTCGTCCACTCGTCGGGAGAAAGCCCTGCTTTTCTGCAGAGGTGGGCAAGGAAGTCCTCCGTCCTGGGGAGCTGCTCCCATACCTGGGGGAGAAAAGTGGACCGGGCCAGGCCTTTATTGATGATGACGCCATCAATATTGGGTCTGAGTTTTTCCAGTAGATCATTACCCTCAGAATATTCCAACTCCCGGGGGTTGGTCAGGATACTTATGTCGATTGCAGCCTGGTCAAGCTCAGTAGAAGTAAGTGCCGGGAAACGCGGGTCATTAAAAGCAGCATTAATAGCATTACGCTGGATACCTTGCAGGATGGTTTCAGAAGGGGTAAGGCAGCCCATGCAGCCTCGCAGTTGCCCCTTTGTTTTCAGGGTGACAAAGGTTCCGCGTTTTTCCTGGAAAGCAGGATCAGCAAGATCGTGATCAGGAGTTACTTTGCCTGGTTCATCAAGAGTGCCAAGTCTTGCTGCAATAGTCCTGCGGGCGAGGTTGACCAGTCTCTGACCCTGCTCTTCTGTTATGTGTCTTGAAGCTTCAGCTGTGCTCATTGTCTAAAATCTTAATCAGTATTTACCATTCCACGCCCAGCATAAGACAGTTAATGCCACTGCCTATTCCAAGCAGGGCCGCGCGTTGTCCTTGACGGAAAATACCCTGCTCAATGCCCATTGCCATGGTAACCGGAGCTGAAACTGAACCGGTATTACCCATGAGAGGGAGAGTCTCAAAATTTTTCACAGGATCAATTTCTAAATTTTCAAAGAGAAGGCGGGCATGGGCATGGCCAACCTGGTGGCAGAAAAACACATCTATTTCTCCCGGCTGCCAGCCAAGTTCCCCAAGAAAATCATCCCAGGTATATCTGGCAGTTTCAATGCCCTGTTTCATGAGTTCTTCGGAATCGGTTGCCATAAGAATGGAACTTTGGCTGGAGTGTGAGGTGTCACTCTGCCCTCCCTGGCAAAGATCGTTATGCCTGGTATTGGCGCGATAGGCTCCTCCTATGAATTTTTGCGAGCCTTTACTGTATTTTTCATGGGTCATGACCAGGGAAACGGCTCCAGAGCCGATGGTAAGTGAGGCAAAAGAGTACTTGATAGTCTTGCGGGTCAGGGAGGTATCAGCAAGCAAATTTTCAATGGTTGATTCAAGCAGGTCTTCTGCTGTTTCACCAGCCACCAACAGTCCGCACTTTACCTGCCCAAGTTCTATCATGTTGGCCAGAAAGATCATGCCGTCCAAAAAGCCAAGGCAGGCATTGGAGATATCAAAGACAAGACATCGGTCCGGCAAGCCCAATTGATTATGGACAAAGGAAGCTGTGGCCGGTTCCATCATGTCGCGTGATACAGATGTGAATATTAGACAATCCAGTTCGCTTGAGGGAATTCCGGAAGCAGCAATGGCTTTTTTCCCTGCCAGAACAGCACCATCACTTGGTCGGGTGCCCTTGGGCCAGAAGCGCCGTTCTTTAATGCCGCTCATGAGTTCCAGGCGCCCTTGGGGAAGTTTGAGTTTTTCGTAGACAGGTGCCAGCCTTTTTTCAATGTCCTCAGAGGTGATTATCTCTGGGGGAAGCTCATAGCCAAAGCCTTGAAAACGTACATGTTGATATTTCATTATTCCACGACCTTGGCAACGATATCCGCATCAAAATAGTTTATGCCCATGCCGCCATCGGCAATAATGGACTGTGCGGTAATGGCGGAAGATCGTTCTGATAGAAGAAATGCTGCTATATCGGCAATTTCTTTAGTTTGCAGCCCTTTTTTGCGCAACGTCAGTTTTTCTGCATAAAGATAGCTGTCCACATAACCGGGGATGCCCGCTGAAGCAGAAGTTTTTAGCAGCCCGGGACAGACAGCGTTGAAACGGATGTTTGAAAAAGCGGAGAAACTCTTTGCCAGGAAACATAAAGATGATTCCAGGGCGGCCTTGATCGGAGCCATATATCCATAATTTTCTGCTGCCATCCTGGTTGTGGAAATGGAGATTGTCACAACCGAACCATTCGCATCAAGCAGTTCCTTGAAGTGCTTGCAGATTGCAAGAAGCGAGAAACAGGAAATATCTATTGCCTGGAGGAAATCCTTCTTGTTTGTCTCGTGAAAAGGCTTAAAGCCATCTGTATAGTTTGCAAAGGCAATTGAGTGGACGATGCCGTGAATTTTTCCGTCAATAGAAGCACCGATTTCTTTTTTCACCCGTGCAATATTTTCCTCATTTTCCACGTCGCAAATAAAGATCCTGGCACCGGGAAAAAGCTTTTCCGCAGTTTCCTTCCTTAGTTCACTTCGCACAACATGGATAACCTCCGCACCTGCCTCCTGTAAAACTTTTGCAATGGCACAGGCAACAGATTTTCGGTTGGCAAGACCGAACACAACAATTTTTTTATCAGTCAGTTTAAGAAAATCCATAATCCTCATAATTTTTAGTTTACTATCGTTATTTTACTTATGGAAAAGGCACTTTAAAAACGGTTCATAAGGAAGTCAAAGTTTTTCGAAAATTTCCTTCATTTTTCACTGGCGAATTATGGTCATATTGATATAGTGTGGCCCATGGATTCATCAAAGCCAACCTCCCGGACAAAGTTTATTTTCATCACAGGTGGGGTTCTCTCTTCTCTGGGCAAGGGGTTGGCAGCTGCATCAATCGGCGCTCTGCTTGAAAGTAGAGGGCTTACCGTCACCTTCCAGAAATTAGACCCATACATCAATTTTGATCCCGGCACCATGAACCCTTTTCAGCATGGTGAGGTTTTTGTCACCGATGACGGTGCTGAAACCGACCTGGATATGGGGCATTACGAACGCTACACCAATGCGGTGATGGCCCAGATCAACAATTATACATCCGGCCGTATATACTATTCAGTTATTACAAAGGAAAGGCGGGGAGAGTACCTGGGCGGGACTGTACAGGTAATACCCCATATCACGGACGAGATAAAAAACGCCATCCTGCAACTCGCCGGTACTGTTGACATTGCCATCATTGAAATAGGAGGCACCATTGGCGATATTGAGGGACTGCCCTTTCTGGAGGCAATCCGCCAGTTTCGTTATGATGTTGGCCGCGACAACTCCCTGTTCATCCACGTAACATTGGTGCCGTATATCAAGACTGCCGGAGAGGTGAAGACCAAGCCCACCCAGCATAGCGTCAAAGAGTTGCGGGCCATTGGTATTCAGCCTGATATCCTCCTGTGCCGGACGCAGAGCCCTCTAACCAAAGCGTTGAAAGAAAAAATCGCCCTGTTCACCAATGTCCCTACGGATGCAGTCATTACAGCCAAGGATGTAAAGAGCATATACGAGGTGCCTGTTCTTTTTCATAAGGAAGGACTGGATGATAAGATTCTGGAGCTCCTTAATATATGGACGGGTGCACCCCGGATGGAGCTCTGGGAGGAGCTGGTTAAAAAAATTAAGAACCCAAAATATCATGTTACCATCGGCATCATTGGGAAGTACGTGGATTTGACTGAGTCGTATAAGAGTCTGCATGAATCCCTTGTGCATGGGGGAATAGCAAATGAGACCAAGGTGGAGCTGCGCTATGTAAGCGCTGATGAGCTTGAAGATAGCGGTTCAACAGATGTACTCGATGGATGCCACGGCATTTTGGTTCCCGGCGGTTTCGGCAAGCGGGGCGTTGAAGGCAAGATCATGGGTGTAACCTATGCCCGGACAAACAAGATTCCATACTTCGGTATCTGTCTTGGCATGCAGTTGGCTGTTGTTGAATTTGCCAGGAACATTGCCGGCATGAAGGGTGCCCACAGCACAGAATTTGACAAAAACACCAAGTATCCGGTGATTTACCTGATGAAGGAATGGTTTGATTTCCGCACCAAGCAAATCCAGGTGAGAGATGAAGCCTCGGATATGGGAGGTACCCTGAGGTTGGGGAGTTATCCCTGCGACCTTGAGAAGTCGACCTTTGCCCATACAGCATACGCTCAGGATGAGATCCAGGAGCGGCATCGCCATCGTTATGAGTTCAACCTGGACCATCGAGAAAAACTGGTTGCCAAGGGATTAATTATCAGCGGCACGTCCCCGGATAATACCCTGGTTGAAATAATCGAACTTGCCGATCATCCCTGGTTCCTTGGCTGTCAGTTCCATCCTGAATTCAAATCAAAACCCATGAAACCGCATCCCTTGTTCAAAGATTTCATCAAGGCCGCATTACAGTATTCTCAAAAAAAGTAATCGGCGATGAGGTTGCGCTTAAGGCAGCCTAAATCAAACACACCGGTTAGATAATCGTGAATATCGTTACAATTGACAGGCCTGACAATAAAGAGCCCATAAAGGTAGGGCCTGGACATCCCTTTCTGCTTATAGCAGGTCCCTGCGTGCTTGAATCTGAAGCATTGGCCAGGGAGGTTGCCGCCGCTCTCAAAGAGATAGCTGAGCGGCTTTCTATTTCCTTTGTATTCAAATCTTCTTTTGACAAGGCCAATCGCACCTCTCTTGATTCCTACCGGGGTCCTGGTATTAAGGATGGCCTGAAAATTCTTGCTGATATCCGTCAGGACTACCAAGTGCCGGTTGTTTCTGATATTCATGAAACGGACCAGGTGGCTGAGGCAAGTGCAGTACTTGATATACTGCAAATCCCAGCGTTTCTCTGCAGGCAGACAGACCTCCTGGTAGCAGCAGCCAGGAGCAAAAAAGCCATCAACCTGAAAAAGGGGCAGTTTGTCTCTCCATGGGATATGGCAAATGCGGTTAATAAGATACGGGCATCAGGGAATAAAAATTTAATGTTGTGCGAACGGGGCTTTGCCCTGGGATACAATAACCTGGTAGTTGATATGCGCTCTTTGCCCGTGATGCGTTCACTGGGATGTCCTGTAATTTTTGATGCCACTCACTCCGTTCAGCTCCCTGGAGGCGCAGGGGGAAGTTCGGGCGGGCAGAGAGAATTTATACCTCCACTGACCAGGGCTGCAGTTGCAGCAGGACTTGACGGTCTTTTTATGGAAGTCCACCCTCAACCTGAAAAGGCCCTCTGTGACGGTCCCAATTCCATGCCCCTTGACCAAGTGGAATCCCTGCTGAAAACACTTTTGAAAATCCATGCGGTTGTTTCTGAAGAAAACAGCGAACAATAAAAACAATAAACTCCATATAAGGTAAATTGAAGACATGGCGCAGGACGATATCTGCAGCGGAGAAAGTTCTAAATATCCATCAGACTGTGAACTGACGCAGGCCTTGCTGGAAAAGGCAAGAAAGCGGCAGGAGTCCACAGAGAAGGGATATGTCTGGCGGTCCTGTCTTCCCAGGGCAAAAGGTTTGAAACTGTTTTTATTGGATGTGGACGGGATATTGACCGATGGAACCATAACGTATACCCATGAGGGCAATGAGATTAAATCCTTTCATACCCGTGATGGCCTGGGCATTAGACTGCTTATGGAAAGCGGTTTAGAGGTCGGTCTCATTACTGCCCGTGAATCAGAGGCGGTCAACCGCAGGGTTCAGGACCTTGGCATCAAATATGTATTTCAGAAGGCAAAAAACAAACTGGTAATTTTTGAGAATCTTCTCAAAGAACTTAACCTGAAGCCATCTGAAGTCGGTTATATGGGAGATGACTGGCTCGACCTACCCCTGTTGGTCCGCGTTGGATTTGCAGCCACGGTTGAAGATGCAGTCCCTGAGGTATTGCAGGTCGCCCATTATGTTACCAAAAGAAAAGGAGGCAGGGGGGCAGTCCGTGAGGTCTGTGACCTTATCTTAGAAGCCAAGGAAACAAAAAGCGCTCTTCTTGAAAAGTATCTGCAGGCCTAGCTTTTCTTGTTTTGCCAGCAAACGGTTGTATTCAAAATGATGAAAGATCCGAGAAATCTTCTATGGATTGTGCCCCTGGCAGCGTTACTGACCCTGCCGCTCTGGAAACCTCTGGCTGTTGATTTTTTAAGCCCGCAACGCAAAAAAACTACCCCGTCTGTTCCATCACTGACAAATTCACGTGTTCTGACCAGTACTGAAATGGATGGTGTGCATTTTGAACAGAGCAAAAACGGTACAAAGGAATGGCTTTTAACTGCCAGGCGTCTCTACAGCACAGAAAATAACTCGGACATGCTGCTTGAAGATGTGAAGGCATTGTTTTTCGGTACTGTCGGGGAAAATGAAGAAACGCACATCAGGAGCCAAAAGGCAAGATATAATGCGGACACCAAACAGTTGACCCTGCAGGGGAAGGTAGTAGTTCAAAACCAACAGGGTTATGAGATGCAGACTGAGTCTCTGGAATATGTTGCCGTTGACAAAAAGATCAGAACCACATCTGCAGTTCATGTAAAAGGAAACAATATTGAAGTAAGCGGCAAAAGGCTGATCTATGATATAGCAACAGGGAACTATAGCCTCACCGGCAACGTGGTGTGCAGGATCTGGTGATTTCCCAGGAAGTTTTAAAACGCTAAAGGAATCTTGTTATCAAGTCAACATATCCTCTGTTCTAGTCATGACCCGAATTTATATTAAACAATAAACAAGTGCCACAATGTGTTAGGAAGGTCTCGCCAGGTAAGGTCAAAATGTCTACTTGCCACAATAGAAACTTTTTGTAGTCTCTCTGGGAATTGCCATGTCCACTGGCAATGTTGACGTAGTGATCAATCCATTTAATCCAGGTGTATAGACATATCAGCAGACATTTGTAATTTTGTCTGAATTAAAAAGCCCCTGCCGGATGTACCGACAGGGGCTTGTGTTTACTAATCATTTCACGGTGGTGTGAGAGGCAGCGGAGGTGATCCCGCCGTCTACTCGATACAGGTTAGAAAAATCAAAATTTCCAAAATTTCCAGGATGCTTTTAGTCCTATAGATCTTCCTCGAGCATAACTCCACCAGGCATGCCAGTTGTCCAAAGCTTGTAATCTCGCTTCTCTATCAAGGGCATTTTTTACGTAGAGTGATATATCTAGAGAATCATCGAATAGATTCACAAATCTTAAATTTAAATCTACTAGATGTTCACCACTGTACTCATCAGGATGTACAGGGGTGGCATTCCAGGATGTAGCCCTGGTATTGTTCATTTCCAGGTCGCGCCAACCGTAAATATTAGCATATAAAGATATTTTATCAGTAAATAGATAATTTAAACCGGCAGAGTAAACATGATTTGGAAAACCCTGGTAATAGGCTGCTTTATTTCCAAACTCATCTTCCTTTTCGGCTGTAGCATAACCATAGTTGAGATCAAATACTAATTTTCCATCAAGAAAACTTTGTTTAAAAGAAAGCTCAAGGCCCTGGGAAAAAACATCTCCTTGATTAATATGAGCATCAAGATTTGCATCATATTTAAAGAGGTCGTAAACTGTCATATAAAAAACGTCGACAATTAATTGAGTCTTTACAGTATTATAGATAAGAGCGACATCATGTGCTCGTATTTTTTCAGATTCTTTTACACTGCCTGCTTTAGATTCAGCCACTGCAAAGCTTTTGCCCATTTGCGGTCGTACATATCCGGTGTTGTACATATACTTTACAGATAAGGCATCACTGAATTTGTAGATAGCAGCACCTCTCGGCATAATAACAACAACTGTTTCCCTGGGGTCATTGTAATCAATCCTTACACCACCGATTAAGGTTACGTTATCGGTGGCATAGTAGGTATCTTCAACATAGACGCCATAAGATGTATCTGTTGTTTCATTATAAAGAAGAGTTCGTGCTTCTTTACCACTGGCAGGACCAGGCGGTTGACCGGTATTTACATTGAAACGACGATATTCTCCAGGGCCCGCTTCTACAACTCTTATACTGGTTCCAGCTAAAAGTTTGTTCTTCTCATTTATATGCCAATTAAAAATAAATTCTAAACCAACACCCTTTTCCGGAAAGACTTCCATGCGATCATGAATCGGTTCTTTAAAAACATCATTAGGATCATCAGGATCATAAATAAAATCAGACCCGTGATCGGTACCGACTTCAACAACTTTATCTCTTATATAATCAATCTTTTTGGCAGTAAGTTTTGTATCTAAGGTCATATCGTCGGACAGTTCTGCATGATGGCTTAACTCCAGATGTATATCTCTGGAAGAATGAATAGATTTTTTATCCTGTACATCTTTGTAGTCAGTGGATTGTGATGTAGTCCAGAAACTGTACTTATTTTTTTCAGAAACTAAGGCCTTAATAGTAAAATCCTTGAATCTCAGTTTTCCGTAGATTTCATAACTGGGATAAATGTGATTGAAATTAGCCCGTTGATCATTCCAGGGGATTGATCCGAAATCATGAACATAGTTTTTGAAGCCATTTCTTTCATCACCAAAACCATCGTTTTCAGCATATGTAGCGGAAAACATATATTCACCCGTAGAAAACTCTTTACCGGAAAGAAGATTGACCTGCCTATGATTATCTTCCGTAGCAACGTCAACACTTACAATATGACCATCTATGTCTTTACCATCTTTAGTAATAATACTAATAATTCCTAAGGCAGCATCTGATCCCCACATGGTAGACCCTGGTCCGGAAATTACTTCAACTCTTTTTATCATATCTAAACCAGGAAATAGCTGCATATTAACAGCACCACCTTGGGCACTGTTATTTAAAGGAATGCCGTCAATAAGAAACAGGATTTTATCATTGCTGCTTCTTATGCCCCGAGTGGCGATAACAAAGGTCTGATCTATTTTGGGATAAACGTACCATCCAGGGATAAATGTAAGAAGTTCCATTATATTACGTACTCCGGTACGTTGAATATCTTCTGCTGTAAACGCATAAATCGGGGATGGCGCTTCAGCGATTTTCTGCGAATGTTTAGAGGCTGTAATTACCTGCAGCAGCAGCCTGTCGGTGCGGAAATAATCCTCCTCCTGATAAGGCGACTTAAAATATTCCCTGACCTGCTCCATCTTCTGTTCGTCGGTCAGGGCTATGGATTCGTCATTTTGATCGGCAGCTCTTGCCGGTGGCGCAAGGACAATTAAAACAATTAAGCCAGAATAGAAATACCGGTTAAATCTTGAAAGCATAGCAATCCCTCCCAATTAAACACGGTTCAAAAAGGGCCTCTCACAACAAGGTCTGACGCCAATCGAATTTCTATGTAAAAAAGCGTGCCTAATTATAAAAGAATAGTAAGGATTTATCTAGTGCCACAATGTTCCAGGAAGGGGTCGTTAGGTAAAGTTAAGATACTTGCCAGAATGTTGACTTTGGGTGACCTCAAAACGAGTTAACATGTCCAAAGGACATAGCAATCTGGCGGGGAATTAATACAAATAGAAATTGGGAGGTGTTGATAGATGACCTAAAACAGAAAAGCAGTTACACAGATTCCAGGAGTGCCAGGCCGTTTTTTCTTAAAATCAGTTCTTCTCTTTCATCTCCAAGTTCTAATGCCTGCAGTTGTTTATAGGTTTTTTGCGGCCCTGACCAGGGTGAATCAGTACCAAACAGAAGATACTCCCTGGGGTGCTTGAGGATAATCCTGCGGGCGGTCTGAGTATCAATCTGACCCAGGGTGTAGGAAATATCCATGTAGATTTTTCTGCCGGCCAAAAGGTCCTCAACTTCAGCCCATTGCTGCCAGGCACCGAGATGGGTGGTAACCATCTTGAGTTCCGGGAAGTGTGTCATGACGTTAAGGATCTGCCGGGGATCACATCGTCTGATTCTGGGAAATGCAATATCAAAGCCTGTGTGCATCACAAGAATCAGGCCAAGTTCACTGATTTTTTCATAGGCTGGATAAAGCTTCTCATCATCAAGAAAGAATTGCTGGTAATAAGGGTGCATCTTAATGCCTTTGAACCCTTCTTCTTTGATCTGCGAGATATGTTCAACCGCCTGCGGGTCATCCGGATGAAATGAGGGAAAGGGAATGATCCGGTCTGAGCTGATTTGTTTGGACCAGCTTACTATCGCCTCAAACTGTGAGGGCCTGGTAGCAATGCAACAGATGACGCTTTTGTCGACTCCTTCCCTGTCCATGATAGCCAAAAGGGACGATATCCTGCCATCGTGATTGGCCTTGACATCACCTTCCTCTTCCAGATAGGGAATTGCGCTTGCGGCTATCTGATCGGGAAAGGCGTGGGCATGAAAATCTATTATTCCTGGCATGATTGAGCGATTCTTTTCAGGCGGATAAACCCTGTTTGATTTCTTTCTGGAGTGAGGAAATAACCGCAACGGGATCAGCTGCTTTTGAGATGGGACGGCCGACCACCAGGTAATCAGCACCGTCTGCAATGGCCCTTTGAGCTGTAATGATTCTTTGCTGATCGTCCTCTGATTCAGCAATGTTGGCGCCTGGTCTGATGCCGGGAGTGACAATGAGCAGCTTTTTGCCAAGCTTGTCCCGCAGTCTCTTTGCCTCAAGGCCGGAGGAAACCACACCGTCGCAGCCAAGCTCCAAGGCCCGTTTGGCCCTGAAGTAAACGAGGTCTTCAATGGATTGGGTCATGCCCATGGCCCGCATGTCATCTTCACCAAAGCTGGTCAGGACAGTAACGGCCAGCAGGGTAAGATCTCCCTTGGCCTCAACTGCGGCCCTGATAATCGGGTCATTCCCATGGATGGTCGCAAAGGTGACCCCCCGGTTGTTGAGTTGTGCTACGGCCAGTTTGACCGTTTCAGGAATATCAAAAAACTTCAGATCAACCATGACCTTATGGCCTCTTGCACTTAGCCAGTCCACGATTTCAAACCAGCTGGCCATAAAAAGCTGCAGGCCGACCTTATAGAAATTTATGTGGGATTCGGTCTTCTTGACCAGTTCTTTGGCCTGATCAGCATTTTCAACATCCAGGGCCAGGATTATACGTTCGTTCAGAGGGATATCTTTCATGGATTGGAATCTTTATTGTCGTAGTTTACTGGTTTTCGGATCATTGGGTTACTACCATTTTGGATGGGTGCTGACAATAAAAAAGCAAATTTACAATATGAACCGGATAATAAGTTGCAGGATGATCAGACTGAATATGCCGGCGACAATATCATCCAGCATGATACCAAGTCCCCCATGGAATCGTTGATCAATAAGACGGATTGGAAAGGGTTTGAATATATCGAATATGCGGAAGAGGATAAAACCCAGAGCCATGGCCAGGGGAGTAGCAGGGATAGCGATCATGGTGATCAGTATGCCGACAATCTCATCAATTACAACCAGACCAGGGTCCTTACGATCCATAATCTTTTCCGCTTCCCCGGCCGCAAAGGTGCCGATAACAAATATAGCGGCTACGACAGCAAGATAGATTTGCAAGCTGAGGGTATGCAGCAGAAAAAATAACAGGAGGCCGACAAGAGAGCCCCAGGTGCCGGGAGCCTTTGGCAAATAACCACTATAAAAACCGGTAGCTATGAATATTATTAAAGTATGCATTTTTGAGTTTGCGAAAGTACCAATTTCACCGAATCTGTTTCGTCATCAGCTGTTTTGTATAGTTTTACTATAACGAAACAGCCTGTTGTCCTGCAACACAACGGCAGGACGATTGACACCTCACATCTCCGGCAAACTTGATACTTTTCATCTTTAATTAACAAAATTACTCCTGAGAATTCCCCACTTTTTACTCGGCTGCGTGAAATAGCATAAAAAACCGGCTACTGAAATCCAGGTTCTGGTTTATAATTTATTCCTTGAAACCTTAATCTTTCTCAAACTCCCCGGGCGAGCACCGATTCACCGCTGCATAAACATCCTTTAACGGTACTTTGTTTTCAAGGGCCAAGCGGCGGCAGTCTTCATATTCCGGATATAATGCATATCCAGTTGGTGTTTCCACCCTTTTCGCCTGCACCGGCCCCCAGCTGGTATTCACAGTCCCTGTTTCCCGGGGCAGGGTCATCCTTTTTTCACGCCGGAACCGTAGGCCGATGGAAGTGGTTTCACTGAAAATGCATTTTTTTATTTCCCAGGAGCAGGCATCATTCGTAATGACTCTGAGAAGAAATCCAGGCCTTCCTTTTTTCATGTGCATGGGAACAAGGCTTACGTCAAGGGCGCCTGATGCAAAGAGCTGCTCACAGAGATGGGGATAGGACTCCGGCGACCAGTCGTCCATATTGGTTTCGATTACTTCAACCTCCTCACTTTCTGCCACTTTTCTTTCATAGCCGATGATGAGCCTGAACAGGTTGGGGATATTTCCCGGCAGTTTACGGCTCCCTGCTCCATAACCGGTTCGGCTGATCTTCATGGCAGGGAGGTCACCGAAATCTCTGCTCAGTGATTTGACAAGTGCAGCTCCTGTTGGAGTTACCAACTCCTGATTGATACTGGACCCGTAGACCGGAACATCCTGTAAAATTTCACAGACAGCAGGTGCAGGCAGCGGCAGCATGCCGTGGTCGCAACGTATCCAGCCTCTAGGCATGGGCAGTGGAGAGGTGATGAGATGCTCGATCCCAAAATAATCGAGTCCAATGACCGTACCTACGATATCAATAATGGAGTCCAGCCCTCCTATCTCATGAAAATGGACATCTTCTGCCCGGCAGTCATGTATTTTGGCTTCTGCTTCTGCTAAGCAGGTAAAAACTTTGAGCGATTTTTCTTTTATCCTCTTCTGTAAGCCGCTGTTCTCTATAAGCGATCTGATATCTTTCCATGCGCGGACAGTTTCCGATTTCTCAGAGTCGATTACAAGTCGGGTACCGCTTATGTTACGGTCTTGTTGTTTGAAACTCCGGAGCGTAAATTTTTCCAAGTCAAGTTCAGCAAGTTCTGTCTGCAGATGCTCAGGCTCCAGTCCAGCATCTATCAGAGAACCCAGGAACATGTCTCCACTGACCCCTGAAAAGCAGTCCGCATAGGCTATTTGAGTTTGTTCGTTTGAACTCATTCTTCCAGTTCCGTCTCCTGCTCAATTTGTTGTGCTGAACTGTAATGCGTCAGTTTTTTAAGGATCTGCCTGCGGTAAAGAATACACGGCAGTGCCACTATGGCAGAGAAAATCAGGAGAAGCAACAATTCGAGATAATTTCCTTCATAAACCTGGGCACCTTCAAAGGAAAGAACAAGTGTTCCCGGCATGCGGGCAATAGATGCTATAAAAATGAAGATCTTAAAAGGCATGGCGCTAAGCCCCAGCAGGTAGGAAAGTGAATCCTTCGGGAAGCCGGGAAAGAGGAAGAGAACAAAGGGAATGACAAAGTCCCCTTTAAATACCAGATGATTGAACTTGCGGTAGACTTTTGTTTTTGAAAACCGGCTCCGAAAGGCATCGGCAAAGAGATGTCCGATGATAAAGGCCAGGGCTGAACCAGCAGCCAGGGCAATACTGGAATAAATAAAACTGGGCCAGGCCCCGAAGAGATAACCGCCAAGAATGCCTGTTGCCTCACCCGGTACAGGGGCAAAGATAACCTGGAGTATCTGCAGGATCATGAACATGAGCGGTGCAAAGTAGCCATAGGAAAGGATGGTTTCCCTGGCTTTTGTGCCATCGTGCATGACATCTTCAAGGTGAAAAAGGGCCTGGGACAGCAGGCTTTCACCCCAGAAAAAATGGAGTATCAGGCCGGAGACGACCAGCAGAAGAAATGAACCCCAGAAAAGGATTCTTGCCTTTTGCCTTTTCATTGTCCTAAGAGGGTGCCGGGTTGTATTGATCGACCGCTGAGATAGGCATCAACTCCCATGCGCCTGGCCCCTTCGGCCTGTATTTCTTTTATAAGCAGGCAGCCATCCCGGTTGTTATCAAAAGTCCATTTCGGTCAGCTGCGCAAATTATGCCTGGTGCGGAAACCGAACAGCGCAGGCAAAGACTTTCTGTCTGCCACTTCGGGAGAAAACAGGCGGAGCCGCTTGCCGGATATGAGTTGTATATGTTGTGGGCCAGGGGTCCAAACCTCGGATCTGGCAGCTTATCTGTACAGCTGATTGCGACCAGTTTACAAGGCCGTCTTTTTTATTTAAAAGCGGGGCAAGGCTTGCCTGACTATTGTCCTGTTTGGTCGGTTTTCAGCTTGTTTGCCCGGAGCAGATCGAGTGCTGCCCCAAGGGCTTTCTCCTCCGAGTTTCGCCAGTTTTGGCTGCCATGACTTCCGGCCGTGTCCTCCTGGCTCGACAGGGAGCTTTTCCTGCAGGAGGATATCACCGGTATCCATACCTTCATCCATCTGCATGATAGTGATCGCCTGTCTCTGTCTCGCCATTGATCAGGGCCCATTGAATTGGTGCTGCCCCCCGGTATTTTGGCAGGAGAGAGCCGTGAACATTTATGGTTCCCAGAGGGGGAAGATTAATGATGCTTTCCCGGCAGCATTTTACCGTATGCGGTCAGTCCAATTATATCAGGTTCATATGTGCGCAGTTCTGCAAGGAAATCATCGGTTTTTACGCTCTCTGGCTGCAGAACAGGGATGGAAGCCTGGAGGGCAAGTTCTTTTACAGGCGGCGCCATTATCTTTCTGCCTCTGCCCTTAGGGCGGTCAGGCTGGGTTACAACACAAACAATGTTTTCGCCCCTGTCGAGAAGAACCTTCAGTGAGGGCACTGCAAATTCAGGGGTGCCCATAAAAGACAATACGGTTTAGGGCAACCATATCAGGTTGATTCCTTTTCTTGTTCGCGCAACAGTTTTTTGAGGCGTCTTTTATATAAAGAGCGTTTCAGGACGCTCAGGTGGTCAATAAAGAGGATGCCATTTATGTGGTCAAGTTCATGCTGAATAACACGGGCAAAGAAATCTTCTGCCGGAAATTCCCATGTTTTTCCATCCAGGTCCTGCGCCCGTACCAGCAGTTTACTGTAGCGCTCAACATTTGCAGTCAAGTCTATGACGCTCAGGCAGCCTTCTTCATCAACCTGGCACCCTTCTTCTTCAATAATTTCAGGGTTGACCAGAACAAGATGTTTTTTTTCTTCCTTTTCGGCAGAGACATCAATAACTGCAACGCGCAGACATACGCCTATCTGGTTGGCTGCCAGGCCTGCTCCGGGTGCAGCATACATGGTTTCGGCAAGATCGGCGGCCAATTGCTTTAATGAGTCATCAAAACCGGTAACGGTTTCAGCCTTCTGCCTTAGAACAGGATTTGGGTATGTGAGAATCTTTTTAATTGTCATTGAGTAACTCGTATAATGTGACTGTTCTAAAGTATAGTTTTAAAACAATAATAATTAATCAGTTCATATTCCAATAAAAAAACGAAAATAATAAATAGAGTCCAAGGTGAGGCGGTTAATTTTGGTCATGCACCTTAGACCACTGAGGCGGAAGATTTCCAATTATTGTGTTCAGAATACTTATGGAGTATGGTTTCGGCTTCTGTAAAATTCAGCGTACAAAATGGAAACTTGAGAAATGGAATTAGAAAACAATACAAGGGATGCCGAAGGTCTCGACCTTTTAAAACAACCGGTGCTGCCATTGGTCAATATGGTGGAATTTCTCTACCTCACCGGCCCGTTTAAAAAAATAAAAGAGGTCCTAAGCCGAATGACGAAGCCGGTTGAACTGGAGGGTGTTCAGTTTGAAAATCCGCAGCAGATGTTGAGACCCTATGAAACTGTCTTGCAGGAGTTTGAGGTGATAAAAGGGGAGAAAAAACTATCTGCAAGCCTGCCGTTTATTGTGGATGAAAAACAGAATCCTCTGGCCAAGCGCCAGGTTCTTGAACTCTGGATCAAGCAACAGATACTGAGCCGGGAACTTGAAAAAATAAACAGTAGCCTTTGTGGCCCTTGCGGTTGTGTGCTCTGTTGCACCGGGCCCAATAGCGAATTTGATACATTGTCAGGGTTTAAAGGGGAAAATGAGACAGGAGTTTTTTGAGATTCCTCTTGGAGACAGCGAGGTCGACATTTTTACCCTTAGCAGGATAGATACGGAAGACAGCCGCAAACTGACAGCGCAATCCGACCCATCTCTACAACTGGATCAGATCCCGTTCTATAAACAAGAAACAGCGCTGTATCACTGGCAGAATGGCTGGAGCCTCATATTGCCACAAGGTTCAATCTGCCCCCGGCTTTCCCGGGACACGAAAAGATGTATGGTTTATGAAAAGCGGCCGGAGGTTTGCCGCAAGCCGCAGATTTTCCCTTACGTTCTTGAAAAAACTGCTGACACGGCTAAACGGAGCGACGGCGTGTTGATTCCGGTTTACATGGCCCGGAACAATGTTCTGGCAGTGTGGGACTGTCCATATGTGAGAAAGTATCAGGATGAGATAGGTGGTTATGCAGAGATGAGCGGGCTTGTTCCTATCTTCAAAAAAAGCAAAATATAATGACTTTGAAAAAAATATATCTACTTCGTTGTGCTGAATTTTTCGTTATTGCGGCGTACATTTAGTACGCCTCATTCCTCAAAATTCGCACGCCTCGGAGTCTACGCTACCTGTATCTAGAGCTTTTTTCTTCGTCATTAATTATTATAATTTTGAATTAAGTGTTTTCTAAAAACGAAAAATTTTAGATTGATGGTTTATTTATTTATCATAATTTCATATCTGATCGGCTCCATCCCAACCGGGTTACTGTTGGCAAAGGTGACAGGTGGGGAAGATATCCGTAAGTCAGGCAGTGGTAATATCGGCGCCACCAATGTCACGCGCCTTCTTGGAAAGAAGCTGGGTGTGCTCACGCTTCTGGGTGATGTCTTAAAAGCAGCAGTGCCGATGCTGGCAGCGCACTGGTACCTTGTGCAGTCAGGCATGCCTGTTTCACCAAATGAACTGGATATGGCAGTGTCTTTATGCGGCGGCGCTGCTTTTCTGGGGCATCTTTTCCCAATATATTTAAATTTCAGAGGCGGCAAGGGAGTGGCGACAGCGCTGGGAGTTTTCATCATTCTCGAGCCATTGGCTGTATTGATCAGCGTTTTTCTTTTTGTAGCCGTTGTCTATTTTTCAGGTTTTGTTTCAGTAGGGTCGCTCCTGGTATCAGCATTGTTGACACTATGGATCTGGCTGCTCGGCGGCTCACCGCACCATGTATTACTTGCATTTTTTATCGGTGTACTGATCTGGTTTAAACACGCGGAGAACATCAGGCGGATGCTGAAGGGGACAGAGAAAAGCTGGAGAAAGAAAAAGGATGAGGAAAGATGACCAGGAAGGAATGGGCGAAAATAAAGGAAGCTGCCGATTTGCTTGGTTTGGGGAATAAGGCAAGTCTTGCAGAGATCAAGAAAGCATACCGGCGCTTGTCCAAAAAACATCATCCCGATTTCAATGATGAAGATGATTGAAGAAGGTTTTATCTTAACGGCATAATTTTTTGAATAAAGAAACAATATTAAAAGCTTTTCTTTTAGTGGCTGGCCGCGGTGATAGATTAAGGCCGCTGACAGATACCACCCCTAAATGTCTTTTACCTATTAATGGAATACCGTTGCTGCAGATATGGCTCGAGCATCTCGAATTTGCCGGAATTGATGAGGTTTTGATCAATACCCATTGGCTGCATGAGATGGTGGAGGATTTTGTGTGTGAGTGGTCACCCCGACACAAAATAAAAATTATCCTTTTCCATGAACCGACCCTGCTTGGCAGCGCAGGTACCCTTCTGGCTAACCGTAAATGGGTTGGTCGCAATCCTGTTTTTATTATCTATGGTGATAATCTCACACAATTTAACTTGCTGAACATGTTAACTTCGCATAAAAGAAGCGGCTTTCCGGTTACCATCAGAATCTATAAAGGAGCAGATCCAAGACGAGCCGGCATCGTTTGTATTGATGAAAATGATATTGTTACAGATTTTGAAGAAAAACCGGATAAGCCAAAGTCTGACTTGGGTGCCGGCGGCATCTATGTCGTCGATTCGAGGATTTTTGATTTTTTCCCAATGCCCGGTGAAGTGGCAGCGGGGAGAGTGCTTGATCTGAGCTATCATGTTCTGCCTCGAATGGCAGGTCACATAAAGGCATATGACAGCGGTGAATTTTCTATCGACATCGGAACACCTTCCGCTTATGAAAAAGCCCAGAAAATATGGCCTGAAATAATGTCTGCTGAAAGTTGAACACAATGCTGTAAGTTTTGACTGTTTTTCCAAAATGATTATCTTAGCTGTTCCTGCATGGAAAATTGTAGGCATCGTAGATAGGGACCGAAGTGAGACTTACTTCGAAAAAGCACGATGCGGACACGTATCCCGTTTGTGATCTGTGGGTTTTGTTTGGTGGCGCTGTTTCTGTCGGGGGCTTATACCCCTCAGGTAAGCGATAGACTCCGAGGGGGTACTAAAAAGAGTGCCCTGAAAGGGTGCTTTTTATGTATACCCCAATAATTGGGGGTTGTCCGGCAAAATGAAAAAGGGTATGTATTAGGACTGCTTTCAAGATTAAGTGGATAAAAGTATAATTTTTTAAATGATTACAAGTGTATAAGGTGCTAATTTCATGTTGAACCGTTTAGCGATAATTCTTTCCGTCTTTTTACTGTTTTTTCTTTGTGCCACACTTTCCTTTGCCAATAATGATGAGTGTGCTGACAGGGTCGTAGCAGTTGTAAACGATGATGTCATAGCCCTGACGGAAGTTGAAAAGGCGGGCAGGCAATATTTTGAAAACATAAGAATGAAGGCCCCTGAGGGTGAAGTTGAAAGAGCCCTGGAAAAGGCCAGGGAGGAAGTGCTCTCCAACCTGGTGGACAATATGATCATCAAGCAGAAAGCTGCGGAGCTATCTATTACTGTGGAAGAATCTGAGATTAACAATGCAACAGATCAGATACTTGCCAGGAATAATGCCACCCTGGAGGAATTTAGAAAAGAATTAGCCTCGGCGAACATATCAGAACAGGAGTACCGGGACAACCTCCGCAATCAAATACTACAATCCAAATTGATTGATCAGCAGGTGCGGTCGCGAATTGTTATTATTGAAGATGATATCAAAGCATACTACGAGAAAGAGTATACCCAGGAAAAAGGAGAAAACGGCTATTATATCCTGCAGATGGGTTTTAACTGGAGAAATCCTGGCACTTTGGGAGTGACAGGCTCTGACTCAAAAGAGGAGGTCCTGAAAAAAGCAGAGGAGATCAGGGCAATGGTGCTTGCGGGAGAGAGTTTCAGGGAGCTTGCAAAAACATTTTCAACCATGCCGTCAGCAACTGATGGCGGGGACATTGGCCTTATAAAAAAAGATGAAATGGCTGCATATATGCGGGATATAATTCTGCCAATGCATCCTGGAGAAATAAGTAAAATTATTGAAACAGACAACACCTTTCAGTTTTTTAAACTGCTTTCCGTTCGTGATGGTGACCTTGTGATTAAGGCTCCTTATGAATCTGTTAAAGATGAAATAAGAGATCTTGTGTATCGTCAGGAGATGGAGGAGCAGTACCAGACATGGCTCGAAGATCTGCGCGAAAAGGCTTATATAAAAATTTTACTGTAAGGCATGATCAGGGAGTGTAGGTATCGGTTCCGAAAAGCTATTCAAAAATGAAAGCAGCGTTGCTGGTCCTGAGGACAGTGATGCCCGGTTAGTTTCTGCCGACGCGATTGGAGTTTATCTGCAGGAAAAGCGCATACTTCGCAATATTGGACTGGAAGAAGTCTCGGATGCAACCGGCATTTCTGTAGCAGTACTTAAAACCTTAGAAACCGATGACAGGGAGCAGTTTCCTGCAGAAATATATATTAAGGCGTTTTATAAAAAGTACGCCACCTATCTTGAACTGGATCCCGAAGAAATACTCTCAGCTTATCAGCAGCAGTCTCAAATAAAGAGAAAAAAAGGTCGCAGGTTTAATTTCAGTACAGTAGTAAAACTGAAGGGGCAAGGGGAAAGCCTGTTCGGAGAAATTGCCCGCAGATTATTTGTACCCATTATCGTTGTCCTTGGCGGTGTTCTCATCTATTGGATATACAATAACTACCTGGCTCTTTACAGTCCTATTGATTTTTTCAAATAATATTTTTTATTGGGATGTCTTCTTTTCCTCAAAATCCTTTTTGTTCTATGGTCTGCCATAAGAGCTCTTCTGTTAACCTTTATCAGAGCATCTGACAATGACCACGAAGAAAATGAGAGCTGTCGTTCTCAAGGTGAGTGACCTGGGCGAGTCAGATAAGATTGTCACACTCTATAGCAGGCAGGTCGGCAAGGTGGCAGGAATTGCCAAAGGTGCCAAAAAAAGCAAGAAGCGTTTCAGCAATAAACTTGAAATTTTTTCGTTGCTTGATGTCCTCTATGATGATCGGAGTCGATCAGGGCTTGTCAGGATAGTTGAGGCCGAACTGTTAAGCCCCTTTATAAGTCTGCGTGAAAATTACGATCGCTATGTTGGTGCTGCTTTGGCCTGTGAGCTTATTTACTACTGGTCAAGGGATTATGATGCAGATAAAAATATCTTTACTCTTCTTATCTGGGCTCTGCAAAGTATTGACAGTGGAAAATCTTCACGAGTTGTGCAGATTTTTTTTCAGATAAAGCTTTATACCCTTTTGGGATATAAGCTGCACCTTTCAGGCTGCATCAAATGTGGTATTGCAGAGCAGGCAGGCAAGCCCTATGTATTTCATCCCGGCCGTCACGGTTTGCTATGCAGGAACTGCAGTCCATCTCTCATTTCCCGCGAAATGGTTTCACTGTCCATGAGTACAATCAAGCTGCTCCAGCATGCCCAGGACATGCCAATGGATAAACTGGAGCGGTTGCGTTTTTCTGATACTTCAATCCGGGAGGCTCTGCTTTTATTCAAGGTGTACGGCCAGTATCTGTTGCAGAGAGAGATCGTGGCCTGGAATTTTCTGGAAAAAATCTGAATTCTCCGACAGGCTCCTAGTGTTGCGTCAGTTGAGAGTTGACGTGACACTAGTCCAAATAAATAATCTCACCGCTATGCTGAACTATTCTTGCGGAGTCAACCATTTCCAGGATCAAGCCGCCTGTATTGTCCAGGCCGATAATTTTTGCCTCAAATTGAGGACTTTTCTGAACGTCAAAACCAAAAAGTATCCGTCGGTTAAAAATGTCTGTCAGGCTTTTATAACTTTTCAGAAGCAGATGTTCATCTTCGGCTAAGTTCTCCGGCTCTGCTTTATTGCTGATGGCAACACCACCGTGCTTTTCGAGATGTCTGGCTTCCTCATAAAACAGTAGACCGATATTCCAACGCAGCTTTATTAACAGTCTCGCGATGACCTCTTGCAGGCTGATTTCTTTACTGAGGCAGGATTTCATGGATATAGCTGTATCAGAAAGTTCAGCAGGGAACTGGTCGTTATTAACATTCATGCCGATGCCGATAAGGATATATTCTTCGCCAAAACGGGGCCCGGTGAATGTTTCCGTGAGGATACCCGAAATTTTTCTGTTACCTACCAGGGTATCATTTACCCATTTGATATGGGCCTCAATGCCGTAATGTCGCAGAACCTCGCAACAGGCCACTCCGGCAGCCATGGGAAGAAGAAAGCTGCTTTCGGGCAGCAGGGTGTTTACCAGGGCGAGTGTCATCCAGAGTCCACCCTTTGGGGCATGCCAGTATCTTTTGAAACGGCCCTTGCTGTGAATCATTTCATCGGCAAGGATAACAGTACCACTGTGAAATGATTTGTTTTTTTCTTCAGCAGCGAGTATAAGCCGCCGGGCCCATTCGGCTCCCCTGGAAATCCGGCTGTGTTGTTCTATGACCGAGCCGACAACACCGCCGTAACGAAATACTTCATTTACGGTATCAGGTGCAAATGCCTTCCTGCGCAGAGGAATTTCATCCTCGGTTATAAGCTGTTGGATGTAATCAGGGGTGAGTTGTTTTGAATTGGTCATCACCATGCTTTTTCTAATCGGAAACGAGCAATTTTAAAAATATATAATCAGCCAGGATTCTTCCTGCGTCAAGTTGACAGGAGATGTAACTTGCTAAGTGTTTCGCTGTAGTTTGCTACGCGGGACACTTGGCAAGCAGTAGATTTGGTTAAATCGGCTCAGGAACTGTCAATCATCAGCTTGTTTTTGTTAGCTGATAATACTGGCTCAGTCCCACTCGGCCTTAACATGCGTAATAATCTTCTGGATTAAAGGCAGTTTCTCCTTGGCGCAAACCCCTATCAGTGCTTCCCCCTGGTTCACACTGACTCCCGGTTTGAAATACACAGAATGGATGATCCCCGCTTCACCGGTATAATAAATGGGAGTGTCTCTCTTCATGAGGGACATGGTGATAATCTCCTCGCCGGGTTCTACATAGACAGCTTTTCCCCCCTGTTTATCAAGGCGTGCCTGAATATCCAACGAGAAGAAATACTTTGCCTTTTCAGGGGCAGGGAACAGGTAAAGCACATTTTGCAGAATGGATTCAATGATTTCTCTTTTTTTCAAAGGGTGCTTGATGGTCATGAGCTTTTCTCCCGCCTCAACAAAATGACCTTCCAGCTTTTTCTGCAGAGAAGAAACTTCCCCATTAGTATGTGAATGCATAGGTTTCGGATTATTTTCCCGGTTCAGAATATATAATAGTGTGCCTGGATGATGACGCCATTTGCCGCTTGGGCCGTTTACCGTATCCCCTTCATTGACCTTGAATTTCACCCGGCCGGTGTGGGGAGTCAGTATATCCTCATATTCATAAGGATCGGAGCGGTATTTGCCGATTATTTCATCAAAGTTGATTTCGTCGTACATTATTTCAGGTTCACTTTATATTGATCTGATCATTCACTGACTTACTAACGGTAGTAAAGATTTCTCCCACCCATGGTCAGTAACGCCTTGTACAGGTTCTTTTTGAATTCCCTGCGGTCCCAGATACCCTGAATGTGGCCGCGCTTAAGTGCATTCCTGCAACTATGGTAATCCGGCGGTATATCTTCACCGGTAGTCTCCCGGATAACCCTGCTGCCGGCAAAACCGACGCGGCTCGAACGAATGGCAAACTGATAGGGGGAGCAGCCCAGAAAACTGGCAACGGGTCCGGCATAGGAATTGTTGTCATAGACAACTATGTAGAGTCCACCGGAGTCTATATACTCACGCACAGCCATTGTGCATTTGGGCATCTGGATAACACCAAGCGTTCCTTCATGGATGCGGATGCCTCCTGTAGTATGAACATAGGCAAGGAGAGGTCTTCGTTTCAACCGGGCTTTTTCGCAGGCCCTGACAAATTTCTCCCCTTCGGCAGCGCCAACAGTTCCATTACGGAAATCACTGTAGAGCATGGTTGTCACTATATTCACGTCCATGACCTTGGCGTAAAAAGTAATATTGGCACTGTTACGTCCTGTTTTGGCCCGATCCAGGTTCAAGCGGTCTTCAAAGCCCGGATAGTTCAAAGGATTAAGTGAACGGATCTCGGAATTAAAAACCTTTATTGAATCAGGGTCAAAAAGGTGTTTCAGGTACCATTCGTACTCCAGAGGGAAATGATGCCCGCAGTTTTCACAAACTCCACAGAATTCGCCGTACAGGTCGGGGACCCAGAGATCCTTGCAGCCAGATTTGGAGGCGTTTGGGCAGCTTATGGTACGGTCTTCATTGGCCAGCGGACTTGTATAGATGTCCCATGCATCAAATTCTTCCGGTACACTTGGACGTTCAATAGCTACTCTGACTTTTTTTGCTTCCGGTTTTCGGCTTATAAAATTGTAAGCAGTTGTTATTGGCGCAGAAATTCTTTTTAAAAGGACTGAGCCTTCACCCGAGACATCTTTAATTACCTTTTCCATCTGTTTCTGCTGGTTTCGCAGCAAGTCATAGCGGAAACTGTAATAAAGCCTGAAGAGAATATTTCGCGTTCTCCTGTAAATAGCCTCTGAGGAGGTTGGCTGACCGCCAAAATAATTGGTCGCCATATTTCTGTATTTTTTGGAACGATTGCTTACCAGACGTTTTACTTCATCTTTGTTGAGATCCCAGGAAATGTTGATTACCGGTTCTTCAGTAGCAGATTCCTCCGCCTTTTTCAGTTTTACTTCGTAGGCCCTGAAAGCTCTGAAGCTCTTGGTTTTTAATACCACCTCATCCGTGGCGCGGATTATTTCAGATCGGAGTTGTTTGAAAAAGACAAAATCGTCACGCCTCGCCCCGAGAATGGGCTCCTGGACAATACGATCAATTGTGCCGAGCCTCAGGTTGTCCTCGGCGGTAATTTTCAGACGTTCGGCACAGGCATCGATAAGTTCGGGAGGCAGTTTCATGCCTTCCCTGATTTTTCCTTCAATTGCAGCCGCACCCTCTGGAGAGATAACGGAATAATAGCCATGGGAGAACATGAGGCGAAAGTCGGAAAGTCCTATAGCCTCAGCACCGCCAGAGCCCCCTTCAGAGATAACGGAAATCATCGGCACCTTGAGTTTTGTCAGTGCGTAAAGATTTCGTGCAATCTGTTGAGCCGCTCCAGGATAGTCCTCTACTGGAAATGAACCGGGTGTGAATATGTAGAAGTGAATGGGGATTCCTTCAGTTTCAGCCACCTTCATATATCTCAGGGCTTTTTCATTTCCCCAGGGTTTACAGGAGCCACCGTTTCTGTATTCTTCGCCATGGCCCTTTTCCTGGCCTATCACCATAACCGGCTGCGAATAAATTTTGTTTTTGATCCTCCTCACAATCTGGGCCTTGGCAGTTACCATGGAAGGGTCGATATTGGCATCTTCCTCGCCGCTTAACTCGGTAAAGTCTTCATAGATGTTTTCCAGGATATCCTTGAGGGTGAAACGCAGCGGACTTCGGACTATGCGTACCCGCTCCATGGAACTGAGGTTTTCCTCACAGCGTTCCTCAATGAAGGAGAGAGCATCTTCCAGTTCATGGATCTTGTCATCCAGCTCTTCTTCCTCATAATCATAAAAAGAATCCTTCAAATGATTATATTTTTCCTGAAATCCTGAGAGATTACCCCAGGTAGAGCTGTCCTTTACCCGAATAAGGTAATTAAGCCGCTCTTCAGTTTTATGAAGTCTTTTGCGAAGATCGTCCATATTGATAGGTCTGGTTAGGTTATCCGGTGGTTAATTCTGCATTTATCACAGGTGATTTTTTGCATGGTTTAGAAGGTGAGCAAGCGGTCAAGGTTGTTGTGTAAATATTCCATATTTGTGATGATAGGCTCATTCTTGCTGTTTTTGCCCTCAATGACTGTTTCATGCAGAAATCGGCTCGCCCTTTCCTTTGTCTCCTGAATTGAGTCTCCCCAAAGAACGACTAAAGCAAGATTCGGGTCAAAATCACTTGGTATCATATAGGGCCTGTCAAAGGGAACATGGGTATAGACCGTAGCCCATTCATGCTGTGGAAAGTTGAATTTCTCAATTGTGCCTATCCACGGGGCAAATCCTCGCCTGGTGTCTTCAGCAACGATGCGAAGTTCAATGCTTGCACCGTTAAATTTTATGGCATCCTGGGAAAAACCAATACGGTCACCTAGGGCAATTCGTATCTGCTCCCTGATCAGGTTGGGGTGCTTGCCGTTAATATAACTTATACGGGCGGAAATATCATTTTCCACCTGTATTCTGGTATTTACTTCAAGCAAATAAGGTTGGCCGTTCTGGGCAACAATCCATTCCCAGGTGCCAACATTGTCATAACGTACATGGGAGGCCAGCTTTAAGGAATACTGCACAATTCGTTCAAGCACTTCATTGCTGTCAAAATCATAGACAAAACATGAATCATCAAATCCTGGAGATGCCTCAATACGTTTCTGGCGTCCCGTACTCTGGATGGTGCAGTTTCGGGTGCCGAAATGAAGCCTTTCCCCGTGACGGCTGCAGAGCAGCTGCACTTCAAGGTGGTTGTAGTCCCGCAAACATTGTTCAATCAAAACACCGGCATCACCAAACTGCCTCTTGGCATAGTTCTGCACCTGGCGGTATACCCTGCGAAACCGCTCAATTTCGCTTACCTCTTCAATACCCATACCGCCGCCGCCGGCTGCGGCTTTCACAAGTATGGAAGGATTTTTTATGTTATGGCTTTTTTGATCATCCAACAAACTGTCGGCAATCTCTTCAGCTTCCATTTCATTATAAATAGGGCTGTCAGTGCCGGGGATGACAGGAATGGAGAGAGATTTCGCCACCTTCTTCGTGTTGATCTTATCGCCCAGATTTTTGATGACCTGCCAGTTGGGGCCGATAAAGGTCAGTGGCCGGTCTCGTACGGTCACCCGTCTGGCAAAACGAAAATCTTCCGAAAAAAAGCCATATCCAGGATGAATCGCTGTACATTCTGTATGGTCTGCTACAGCTAAAATGTCATTGGGATCTGTATAACTGGTAATCTGCCAGGCTCTCTTGTTATTGCCTTTACTGTCACGGTTTTGGCGGACATGCTCTGAGTCCTCGTCTGCTGCAGTATAAACCACAACATAGTCCAGCCCGAGGTCCTTGCAGGCCTGCATAATTCGAATAGCTATTTCGCCTCTATTTGCTATGAGGATCTTTCCTTTCACAGTAATCCTATTCTGTTCATGTTAGTAACGAGAAAATATCAGCCAAACTGCGCCATGTATGTCAGGCGAAACAATAATTATAACTAGGCAGATACAATTGTTAAAGTGAATTATATTTAATTCCTGTTTTGTCGATCTTGTGTTTATGCCCTGCAAGATTGTTTATCTACGAATGTATCAATACAAAAATGGGGATGAATAGCTCTTACACACATTCATCCCCTTTTGGAAATTTTAAAAGCGACTTCTATACTTGTTTTGGCGTCCACAGTCAATTTTTTTCTTGACTTTATGCCATTTTTTCCCTACCCATGCTGAAAAACATTTAATAGAAATTAAATTTTTACTTCAATAAAATATCCACTTTATTTACAGATAAAATCTGCATGGAAAAAGACCAAGACTCACCATCCCACCAAAGCGACTCGCATCCCAGCAAAAATATAATAAGCCGCTTTCTGGATATTCTGGGATTGGGCCGTTCACCAGATACCACTGAGGATTTGGAAATGGAAATTCAGGAACTTTCTGGAAGAAGGCGAAGAGCAAGGGTTGATCACCCGCCAGGAAGGGCAGATGATCAGCTCCATTTTTGAGTTCAGGGATACCCTTATCCACGAAATAATGACACCGCGGCCCGAGATGGTCTGTGCAGATGTCCAGACAGAAATTCCTGACGTGCTGAAGCTCATTATCAAGGAAGGATTTACCAGGATCCCTGTTTACTCTGAGTCACCGGATAACATTATCGGCATATTGAATGCCAAGGATCTTCTGGTCTGTGTTGATGCATCCCCAGAACTGCCCGGATATCAGAGAACTTATCAAACCGCCCTACCTGGTCCCTGAGACCATGCGTATAGTTGATTTGCTGAAAGCATTTCAAGCCAAGAAAAACCACATGGCCATTGTGACGGATGAATTCGGAGGTATCCGTGGTTTGATTACCCTGGAAGATGTCCTGGAAGAAATTGTCGGTGAAATTGATGATGAATATGACAAGGATGAGCCGCAGTGGCGCGAACTTCAGGATGGCAGCCTTGTCATATATGCCAAAGAGGATATTGAAGAGGTGGAATCTTTTTTTGATATAGAACTTCCTGACGGCCCATATGAGTCAGTGGGGGGCTTCATAATTCATCAACTTAAGCATCTGCCCAAGGCTGGGGAAACTGTGGAGATGGCCTCCCTTGTATTTAAAGTCATTACTGCCACCAAGCGTCATATCAAAACAGTTAAAATTCATAGAAAATGACATGGGGAAGTTAGTTTGAAAGCTGAGGGGAGAAAGAGCGGCAACTTCCTTCCTGTCTGGCTTGCCCTTGGAACAGGTTTTCTGCTATTTCTGTCTTTTCCCGGAGCTGCCGGGTTTTGGCCTTTGGCCTGGGTTGCTTTGGTGCCTCTGCTGTTGGCCATTAGAAATGTTAGTCCTGGCAGGGCAGCCCGATTGGGGTTACTGGCAGGGATGATCCATTATGTCTCTTTGCTTTACTGGATTATCATTGTCCTTGGCAGGTATGGTAATCTTCCCTGGTGGGTCTCGGTGCCTGCCTTGCTGCTTCTTGCCTTGTACATGAGCAGTTACCTGGCCCTGTTTTGTGCTCTTATAAACAGGGTGTGGAGGCAGAAGGAGGTATTGGTGGTTTGGGTCGGGCCTCTCCTGTGGGTCGGTCTTGATTTTGTCCGCTCTTTTCTTTTTTCAGGCTTTCCGTGGCAGGATCTGGCATATTCTCAATACAAGGCTCTGCTTCTGATCCAGACCGCTGATGTGACAGGCCATTTCGGCGTCACTTTCCATATTGTGCTGGTTAACAGCGTCACGGCATTACTTTTTGTTCTTTGGCGTGACAATAGGGCTGTTGCCCAATCCTCACTGTCAGTTTTGATGACGTTAAGAATCCGAAAAGCGTGGCTCCACGCTGTTCTGCCTGCCCTTTGTATTATGCTGATAGTTATGGCCTATAATCTTCTGCGTTATCGTCAGATTTCAGAGGAGATTGAAAGCAGTCCAAAAATGAAAATTGCTATAGTTCAGGGCAATATAGAACAGGATCAGAAATGGTCTCCTGCCATGCGTTTGAAGACAATTGAGATATATACTGAACTTTCGAAGCAGGCTATAGAGCAAGGGGATGAAGCACCAACTCTTCTTGTGTGGCCGGAGACAGCACTTCCTTTTTTAATCAGCGATAATCCTTATTTTAATAACTTAAAAAAACAATTGATCACAAAAGAAAAAATCTGGCTGCTGTCCGGCGCGCCCTTTTATAAAAAAGCAGGTATCAAGAAATCGCAGCAGACAAAAAGGGAAGTTCTCTCTTATAACAGCGCCTATCTTTTCACTCCTGAGGGAAAAATTGGCGGCAGATATGACAAGCAGCACCTTGTGCCTTTTGGTGAATATATTCCGCTCAGTAACTATTTACCTCTTCCCGGCCCCCTGGTCGAAAATATTGGAAATTTCAGTGCCGGCGAACCTGTCAAACCCCTGTCTTGCCAGAGTGCTGAAATTGGGGTATTAATCTGTTTTGAGAGTATTTTTCCGAAACTGGCCAGAGATTGGACTTCCAATGGCGCGAATCTGCTTGTCAACATAACCAATGATGCGTGGTTTGGTCGTTCAAGCGCACCGTGGCAGCATTTATCCATGACAGTGTTCCGGGCTTTAGAAAACAGGAGAAGTCTGGCGCGTTCAGCTAATACAGGCGTCAGTACGGTTATAGATCCGCTGGGCAGAATGGCTGCCCCTCTCTCCACTTTTTCAGCCATATTACCTTGTGGCTGAGGCGCCTTTGTTGCAGGCAAAAACGATATTTGTCGGTTTTGGATATTATTTCGGGTTGTTATGCTTGATCGCCTGCCTTCCTTTCGCATTCTTTTTGAGAGAAGCAAAGCGGCAAGCGTTGTGATGCATCCAATATCCGGATGATTATAATACAATAATTATGGAGGAATTTATCATATGTCAGCAGAACTGAAACAGAAACTCCAGGGTTTGAAGGATCGTATACTGGCCCTGAAGGAGCATCTTTGATGTAGATAACAAAAAAGACCAGCTTGTCGAGTTAGAAAAGCAGATCAATGCTCAAGGTTTTTGGAATGACGCTTCCAGGGCAAAAAAAATACAGAAAGAACGAGGTGGAATACAGGATGCGATAGAGTCCTGGGAGTCCTGTTTTTCAATCTGGGAAGATGCCTCACTGTTGCTTGAAATGGCTCTTGACGAAGAGGATGCTGAGGCGGAGAAGGAAGTAGCCGAGGCTCTTAAAACACTGGAAAAACGGGTAGGCAGCTTTGAGGTGGAGTGTATGTTCTCCGGGGAGCACGATGAGAACAATGCACTCATTACCATCCATGCAGGAGCAGGAGGAACAGAAGCCCAGGATTGGGTAGACATGCTGCTGCGTATGTATCTCAGGTGGGCTGAAGAAAAAGAATTCAAGACAGATATCCTTGATTATCTACCAGGAGATGAAGCCGGAGTAAAAGGTGTAACGGTGATGGTTAAGGGCCATTACGCCTATGGATATTTGCGTTCAGAGATGGGTATCCATCGTTTGGTCCGGATCTCTCCATTTGATACTGGAGGGCGCAGGCATACTTCATTTGCGTCCGTATTTATTTTCCCGGAGCTTGATGACAACATCGAAATAGATATCGATGAGAAGGATCTGCGTATTGATACGTACAGGGCGAGTGGCGCCGGGGGACAGCACGTCAACAAGACCAGTTCTGCGGTGCGAATTACCCATCTGCCTACCGGTATAGTTGTCCAGTGTCAGAACGAACGGTCCCAGCATCGAAATAAGGACATGGCGTTTAAGATGTTGCGAGCCCGCCTTTATGACAGAGAGAAAGAGATTCAAGCCAAGGAGCAGGAAAAACTAGGTGGTGAGAAAAAGGAGATAGGCTGGGGTAGTCAGATCCGTTCCTATGTCCTGCAACCCTATAGAATGGTTAAAGACCACCGGACAAACTGTGAGGTCGGTAATGTTGATGGCGTCCTCGATGGTAACCTGGAGCCTTTTATCAATGCCTATCTGCTCTGGCAGCGATAAAGTAGGTTCACAAGAACAAAATGAAGAACGGTACCGGGAACGAGGAAAGCTTCTGCGTTAAATGCGGAACCTGTAATACCGTGTGTCCGGTGTATTTGGCGACCGGCAATGAAATACACACCCCGCGTGGCAAACAACATCTTAAGTCCAAAATAGCAAAGGGAGAGGTTTCATCACATTACGCCGAAATTTTTTCGCAATGTCTGCTGTGTGGTGCCTGCCTTGAAGCTTGCCCAAGGGGTCTTGATACCCCGGAACTGGTCACCAGTGTTCGGGCAGAATTGCCCAGGCTTTCAGGGCTTTCGTTTCTCAAATTTGTGTCACGTAAGGCCCTTGTCCATCCATCTCTTTTGTCAGGCTTAACCAGGGTAGGCAGTGCTGCCGGAACACTGCTTGGAGAATGGCTGCCGCAAGACAGCGGTCTGCGTTTACGCCTGCAATGTTTTGAGCAGCATCCATTCAAGCTGCCGGCAAAAGGCTATATAGATAAAGTAAAAGCAAAGTCGGGTAACGACAATGAGCAGCAGGAAAGCAGGCAGGAGCAGAGCATAAGTTTTTTTACAGGCTGTCTTGCCAATTATCTGCAGCCGGAGATAGCTGAAGCCACCCAGTTTTTGGTTGCTGAGACTACTGGTCGCAAAGCTGTTGTTCCCCTTGCGCAGACGTGCTGCGGTATGGCTGCCATGGCAGCCGGCAGGCCGGATGAAACGCTGGACCTGGCAAAGAGAAATATCAGGGCCTTTGAGGATAATGAACTACCGATCTTAACCTCCTGTTCTTCCTGTTACTTCCAACTGAAAATGTATAAGGAGCTTTTTGTCGACGATCCCGAATGGGCGGAAAGGGCTGCCGGTTTTACAGAGAGGTTAGAGGAATTTTCCTCTTTTTTTCTGAAAAAATTTTCTGCAGGCAGTGAAAAAATAACCGGTTCCAATAAATCTTCTGATTTGAAAGTTTTTTATCATGATCCCTGCCATCTGCGCTTCAAGCTGCATATCACGGAGGAGCCGAGACAACTCCTTAAGTTGTTTCCCGCTATAGATCTGCAGGAATTGCCGGGTGGCCCACAATGTTGTGGCCAGGGCGGGCTTTTTCAGGTGGCGCATCCGGACCTGGCCCTGCAGGTATGGGAAAACCTTATGGGAAATTATGGTGCACTCTCGGCAAATACTGTGGTGACTGCATGCTCCGGTTGCCTCCTGCAGTGGCAGCGTGGCCTTGGGACCGGTGAGAGCGATAGTCAGGTAAAGCATCTCGCAGTCTTTATTGCCAGGCTGATACAATAAAGTTGCAAAAAGACTTGTTCTCATTTTCAGCTGATGCTAAAAGATAGCCCATGGCTGCATTCTGTACAGCCTGAGGTATTTGGCTAGAATTTCTTTATATTGCCGGCGTTAGATATGGGTCGAACAATTCGGGAAGAGATGGAGGAAAATGAGGAGAAAATTCTTTCTCCTTATGCCTGTCTCAGTAAAAAAAGCAGGGGACGCGTGCGCCCGGAACCTGAATGTGATGTCAGGGTAGCCTTCCAGCGGGACAGGGACAGGATTATTCACTCCAAAGCCTTTCGCCGCTTAAAATATAAAACACAGGTTTTTCTGGCACCAACCGGGGATCATTATCGAACCAGACTGACCCATGTGTTTGAAGTTTCCCAGATTGCCAGAACAGTCGCTGTCGCTTTGAAACTGAACGGCCATTTAACCGAGGCCATAGCATTGGGACATGACCTGGGGCACACTCCATTCGGACATGCTGGTGAATCAGTATTAAACGAATTGCATCCGGGTGGGTTCCACCACTATGAGCAGAGTCTTCGTGTGGTAGATATTCTTGAGAATGAGGGTAACGGCCTGAATCTGAATTTTGAGGTGCGAGATGGGATCAGCATGCACTCCAAGGGCAGGAAGGAAATGCTGCCGCAAGATATATCTGAACTGCCCATGACCATGGAAGGAAGGGTGGTGCGGGTGGCTGACATTATAGCCTATGTAAACCATGATCTGGATGATGGGTTGCGTGCCGGTATTATAAAGAAAGGGCAGTTGCCGGCTTATGTTTATGAAAAATTGGGCAAGACCAACTCTGAAAGGATTAACACCATGGTGAAGGATCTTATTTACTCTACCCTCGCAGAAGGCGGGGCAAGATTGACCATGAGTCCTGAAATCATGTCAGCCATTTCAGAAATGCGGACCTTTCTTTATAAGAATGTATATGAAACCAGCAAGGTACATGATGATTTTATCAAGGCGATGAAGGTGGTAAAAGAGTTGTATCAGCACTTTCTTGAAAAAGGATTGTCCAAGGACCAGAGCGGTCCATATCCCCAAACGACTGGCGACCACCGTGCAGTATGTGATTTCGTGGCAGGCATGACAGATCGATATGCCCTGGATCTTTATCAGAATATCTTTTTGCCTAAGCCCTGGTCCGTCATGTAACAAACTGGAAATTTGATAAGTTCAGCTAATAACAGGAAATAAATAGAACGCATGAAAAATAGTGAAGAAATAAAAGAATCAATCCATGATTTACCCAAGGCCTACGAGTTTTCTGCTGTAGAAAAAAAATGGTGCGAATACTGGGAAAAACATAAAAAGTTCCAGGCAACTATGGATGATGGAAAGCCGTCTTTTTCAATTGTCATTCCGCCTCCCAATGTGACTGGAGTTCTGCATGTCGGTCATGCCCTGAATAATACCCTGCAGGATGTCCTGGTCCGTTATAAAAGAATGCAGGGGTATAATACACTTTGGCTCCCTGGAACTGACCATGCCGGTATTGCTACCCAGAACGTAGTGGAGAGACAGCTTGCTGCAGAAAACATCAGCCGTCATGATATAGGTCGCAAAAAATTTGTCGAACGGGTCTGGCAATGGAAAGAGGAGTCAGGGGGCCAGATAATAAATCAGCTTAAACGACTTGGTTGTTCCTGCGATTGGGACCGGGAACGGTTTACCATGGATGAAGGCTTATCCCGGGCGGTGCGTGAAGTTTTTACCAGGCTGTATGACGAAGGCTTGATATACAAAGGGGATTATATAATCAACTGGTGTCCCCGCTGCCATACGGCATTGGCAGACCTGGAGGTGGAACATGAGCCAACGGATGGCAAGCTCTATAATATTCGCTATCCATTTACCACCGGAGATGGCTATCTCGTGGTGGCAACCACCAGGCCTGAAACCATGTTGGGAGATACGGCTGTAGCTGTTCATCCGTCGGATGAACGCTACAATAACCTGCCTGAAAAAGCAGTTGTCCTGCCATTGGTGAATCGGACCATACCCATTGTTTTTGATGCGCATGTTGAGCGGGAGTTCGGTACCGGGGCCTTGAAGGTCACCCCGGCCCATGATTTAAATGATTTTGAGATTTCCCGGCGACACGACCTGCCTGCTCTCAAGATTATGGACGACAGCGGCGCCATGAATGAGGCAGCTGGTGATTATGCCGGCATGGATCGCTTTGCCTGCCGCAAGAAGGTGGTGGAGGACCTTGAAAAACTGGGTCTTCTCGAAAAGGTCGAGGAGTACCAGCATGGAGTTGGCCATTGCTATCGCTGTCAAACAGTAGTTGAGCCAAGTCTTTCCAAACAGTGGTTTGTCTCGGTGAAACCCTTGGCTGAAAAGGCTATAGCTGCTGTAAAGGAAGGCCAGACAAAAATTCATCCCAAAACCTGGGAAAATACCTATTACGACTGGATGTATAATATCCGTGACTGGTGCATTTCGCGCCAGATATGGTGGGGCCACCAGATCCCGGCCTGGACCTGTGAGGATTGCGGCGAGTTGATCGTCAGCAATATTGACCCTGAAGAATGTACAAAGTGTGCGGGCAGTAAACTTGTCCAGGAAACAGATGTGCTGGACACCTGGTTCAGTTCAGCGTTGTGGCCCTTCTCCACCCTGGGCTGGCCTGACAAAACTGAAGAGTTGAGAATTTTCTATCCCACCTCCGTATTGATAACCAGCTTTGATATTCTTTTCTTCTGGGTGGCGCGCATGATGATGATGGGATTACACTTCATGGAGGAAATCCCGTTTAAGGATGTATACCTGCACGCCCTGGTTCGTGATGCTGAGGGCCAGAAGATGAGCAAGTCCAAAGGGAATGTCATGGACCCTCTCCTTGTTATGGACAAGTACGGCACCGATGCCCTTCGCTTTACCATGATCGCTTTTGCAGCCCAGGGCCGTGATATAAGGCTTTCCGAAGACAGGATCGAGGGCTATCGTCACTTTATCAATAAGATATGGAATGCTGTCCGTTTTGCCCTCCTGCATATTCGAGACAGTCAGCCCTATCCCATTGAGGAAATTGAACCATCGGGACTTGCCCTCGAACACCAGTGGATATTGAGCCGAACAAACAGGACAATCACTGAGGTGCATCGGGGTTTGAATGAATATCGTTTTAACGATGTTGCCCATGCGCTCTACCAGTTTATCTGGCATGAGTTCTGCGACTGGTATCTGGAATGGGTCAAAGGTGATCTGTACGGCGATGACCAGGAGGTAAAAAATACTGGACGCCGGGTATTATTCACAGTTCTTGAAATAATTATCAAACTGCTGCACCCCATCACCCCGTTTGTAACTGAGGAGATCTGGGCCGCCCTTCCCGGTGATCGGTCAAGCATAATGAACGAACCTTTCCCCGAGGAAATTCCAGCCTGGGAAAATACTGGGGCGGAGGATGCAGCAGCCCTTTTCATGGGTGTGGTTACAGGTTTGAGAAATATCAGGAGTGAAACAGGCATACACCCTTCAGCCCAGGTCAAGGCAACGGTGATTTGCCCAGATCAGAGTAAGGGAGCGATTCTACAGGAGAACAGCAAGGCAATCACAGCCCTGGCAAGAGTAGAGGAACTGCAAATTCTTTCAGAGGGCAAGAGTCCCAAAGGAGCCGCTTCCTACATATTTAATGAAATAGAGATTTTTGTCCCCCTGGCAGGTCTGGTGGATGTAGAGCAGGAAATGGCCAAGTTGGAAAAGGAGATGGACAAGGTCTCCCTGCAGCTCAAAAAGGTTGAAGGAAAGCTTGGCAACAGCAAGTTTCTTGATAATGCTCCTGCAGAGGTTGTAGCCGGTGAGAGGGAAAAACAGGAGACAATGAGTGCCAAACTGGCAAAGATTAACGAGAGTATGGAGCGCTTGCAGCACCTTAATGACTAATAGCTGCGGAAAAAGTTCATCCGGAGTTTCGTAGATAAGCGAAGTACAACGAAGACTTCGAGCTCGCTTACCTGTAGCTGAAGTTTTTTTCTTTGCCATAACTGTAGAGAATTCAAAAATAAAATAAACTTTGTAAAATCATGGATGTAAATATTTTAAAGAAGGTCATTGGGAAGTTTTTGCATGAGGATATCGGCAGTGGTGATATTACCAGCGAAGCAACTATTAGTGAGGGGCAGAGCGGAACTGCAGAGTTTGTAGCCAAGGGGTCTTTTGTGGTCTGCGGTATTGAAACTGTTGCTCCACTTGTTTTTATCACCCAGAATTCGGCAATTGAGATTACCCACGCATGCAAGGATAAAATCCAGGCCTCTCCGGGAGATGTGCTTTTAATAGCAAAAGGGCCTGTGCTGGATCTTTTAAAAGCAGAAAGGACAGCCCTGAATCTTGTACAACGCCTCTGCGGCATTGCCACCTTTACCTCTCTATTTGTTGAAAAGGTGAAGCCCTTACCGGTTCGGATTCTTGATACCAGGAAGACAACACCCGGGTTGCGCATGCTGGAGAAATACGCAGTCAGAATAGGCGGGGGATACAATCATCGTTTTAACCTGGCTGACGGGGTCCTTATCAAGGATAATCATATACAGGCCTGCGGCTCCATTAAAAATGCAGTCACCAGAATGCGGGAAAAGGTCCCCCACACCATGAAAATTGAGGTTGAGGCCTCCAGTATGGATCAGGTGCGTGAGTGCCTTTCCTGCTCCGTTGATATCATCATGCTTGATAACATGGAACCAGGCATGATGCGCGAGGCCGTGAAATTTGCTGGTGGTAAGGCACTTTTGGAAGCCTCGGGTGGTATCAATCTTGATAATGTCAGGGAGGTGGCCGAGACAGGAGTTGATTTTATTTCAATTGGGGCTCTTACCCACTCGGCTCCGGCCTGTGATATCAGTATGCGGTTAAAAAGCGCTTAACAGTTTCCTGTATGGGCAAGTTATAAGGTCAAGAAAAAAGGG